>JGI24710J26742_10003113_pt1 | contig 14205 bp, 9 predicted proteins | sample BioPla2DNA2_FD_26742 | JGI IMG/M metagenome (IMG submission 26742) | reverse complement strand
ACTCAGTAGCACACCGACATCGCCCCGGCCGTGTAAGCTGGGTACCGTGAAACCTGCTGCGGTCAACCCTTTGAACATGGCTTCCGCCAAAGTTCGGCCGATACCCAGCACCTCTCCGGTGGATTTCATCTCAGGCCCAAGGATAGAGTTGGCGTCGGAGAGTTTTTCAAAAGAAAACACCGGTACTTTCACCGCGAAGTACGGTAAAGTGCGATACAGACCCGTACCGTAGCTTAGATCTCTAAGGCGCGCCCCCAGCATAACTCGGGAAGCCAGATTCACCATAGGTATATTGGTCACCTTACTGATGTAGGGTACGGTTCGTGAGGCCCGGGGGTTCACCTCGATTACATATAACTCATCACCATAGATTAGGTACTGGATGTTTACGAGGCCTCGGGTACCTAGAGCCAGAGCCAGCTGTTTCGATACCTGACAGACCCGTTTCAGGAATTTGTCGCTAAGATTATAAGAGGGATAGACGGCGATGGAGTCCCCGCTGTGGACGCCTGCCCGTTCAATATGTTCCATGATACCGGGAATTAGTATGTCTTCCCCATCGGAGAGAACATCTACTTCCAGTTCCGTGCCGGGCATGTATTTGTCTATCAGTACGGGGTTTTCGATGCTACCGGCAAGAATACCTCGCATGTAACGCTCCGTGGTCTCCGCATCCCTCGAGATACACATATTTTGTCCGCCGATCACATAAGAGGGTCGAAGCAACACCGGGTAGCCTAACTCATCCGCAGCGGCAAGGGCCTCATCAATGCTGTTTACTCCCCGGCCTTTTGGCCGTCGAATCCCGAAACGTTCCAGCAGAGCATCAAATCGGGCACGGTCCTCCGCTAAATCGATGCTGTCGGCAGAGGTACCCAGGATGGGAATGCCTTTTCCGTCCAGAAAACGGGTCAGCTTGATGGCCGTTTGGCCGCCGAAGGCCACAACAACACCCACAGGCTTTTCTACCTGAATGATATTCCACACATCCTCTGGACATAGAGGTTCAAAGTATAACCGGTCGGCTGTATCATAGTCGGTGGAGACAGTCTCCGGGTTATTATTGACAATGACCACGTCATAACCAATCTCCCTCAAGGTCCACGCGCAGTGTACGCTGCTGTAGTCAAACTCGATGCCCTGACCGATGCGGATAGGTCCCGAACCCAATACCATCATCACAGGCTTGCCACTGCGCGGGAAACTGCGAGCCTCACAGTCTTGCTCAAAACAGGAATAAAAATAGGAAGTCTCTGCATCAAACTCCGCTGCACAAGTGTCCACCATCTTATAGGTCATTGACCGTCCGGGCAATTCCTCCACACCCGTTAGTCGACGGATGGCCTCATCGGTATAACCTAGACACTTAGCCTGTAGATAGTCCTCGTCGGAGAGACCCTTGGCTGCGATTTGCATCTCGAAAGAGGCAAGACCACGAAGCTTATGCAGGAACCAGGAGTCTATCTTAGTGATGGAGTGGATTTCCTCTACGCTGACACCGGCCTTCAGCGCTTCGAACACGGTAAAGAGCCGGCGATCATTCTGTTCCCTTAGTCGTTCTCTTACGCTCTCACCTGAGAGTGGAACTGCGTTCAGTGTATCCAGAGAGATCTCTGCTCCCCGCACCGCCTTCATCAGTGCCGTTTCAAAGTTCAGCGCAATGGCCATCACCTCGCCGGTGGCTTTCATCTGCGTCCCCAGCTTTCGACTGGAACCGGCAAACTTATCAAAGGGCCACTTGGGGATCTTTACCACAACATAGTCCAGCGCGGGTTCGAAGCAGGCGCAGGTCTTACCGGTGATGTCGTTTTTTATTTCATCCAAAGTGTAACCCAGAGCAATTTTGGTGCTTATTTTGGCTATGGGATAGCCTGTAGCCTTGGAGGCGAGAGCCGAGGAGCGGCTCACCCGCGGATTCACCTCGATAACCGCATATTCAAAACTCTTCGGATTCAGAGCAAATTGGCAGTTGCAGCCGCCCTCAATGCCAATCTCAGTGATGATGTTTAGAGCCGCCGTACGCAGCATCTGATACTCCTTATCTGCTAGAGTTAGGGCAGGAGCCACCACGATGGAGTCCCCCGTGTGGATGCCCACCGGGTCAATGTTCTCCATGGAGCAGACAGCGATGACATTGCCTGCGCTGTCGCGCATGGTTTCAAACTCAATCTCTTTCCAACCGTAGATGCATTTCTCCACCAGAATCTGGGTAATAGGCGAGAGATCCAGCCCCAGTTTTGCGATGGTTCTGAGCTCCTCTGCGTTCTCTGCAATACCGCCACCTGTGCCACCCAGGGTAAAAGCCGGTCGAACGATTACCGGATAGCCGATACGAGCGGCTATGTCCAGCGCGGCATCCAAGTCCTTGGCTGTCTCTGAGGGAATTACCGGCTGCCCTATTGATTCCAGGGTTTCCCGGAAACATTCCCGATCCTCTGCCTTTTCAATGGCCTCAATATCAGAACCTAACAGCCGTACACCGTATTCTTCCAGGGTCCCGTCCCTGCTCAACTGCATGGCGATGGTCAGACCAGTCTGACCCCCAAGTCCTGCCAACAGGCCGTCCGGACGTTCCTTGGCAATGATTCGTCTAAGAGTCTCTGCCGTTAATGGCTCTAGATAAATGGAGTCCGCCAGATGCTTATCGGTCATGATGGTGGCGGGATTGGAGTTGACCAACACCGTTTCAATCCCTTCCTGCCGCAGTATTCTGCAGGCCTGAGCCCCTGCGTAATCAAACTCCGCCGCCTGGCCTATGACGATGGGACCGGAGCCGATGACCAAAACCTTATGTATGCTCTTATCCTTTGGCATCCTGCTCTCCTTTCATCATTGCGATAAAGCGGTCGAATAGAAACTCCGTGTCCTGTGGACCCCCTCTGGCTTCGGGATGGAATTGCACGGTAAAACAGCGCCTATCGGGATAATCCAGCCCTTCGCAGCTCAAGTCGTTCACATTTACATAACTTAACTTTGCAATGCCTTCCATGCTCTCGCTGACCACAACATATCCATGATTCTGATTTGTAATCCAAGTACGAGATCCGTCTATCAAACGCACCGGCTGATTGGCACCCCTATGTCCGCATTTGAGTTTCACGACTTTCCCGCCCATAGCAAGAGCTGCCAACTGGTGACCCAAACATATGCCAAAAACAGGTAACTTCCCAATGAGTTTCTGTAGCTGTACGATCTCATAAACATTCTCCGCCGGGTCGCCGGGACCGTTGGAGAGTACAAGTCCGTCAGGCTTTAAGCCCAGCACGGTTTCAGCCGGCGTGTCGTGAGGCAGTACCGTCACCCGGCAGCCCCGGCGGCACAGGCAGCGGATGATACTTCGTTTGACACCGTAGTCCAACAGTGCTACATAGAAAAGCTCTGTTCCCTCCGCAGGGTATTCGGTGATTGTTTTGCCGGAGACCATTGATACCCCGCCGCGCATTTTGTAGTTTTTAAGCCTCTGCAAATCCGCAGAAGACGTGTCGCAGATACAGGCGTTCATGACGCCTTCCTCACGGATTATCCGTGTAATCGCGCGGGTATCCACTCCGCAGACACCGGGGATGCCCTGTTCCTTTAGAAATCGATCCAGCTTATACTCGCTGCGGAAGTTGGATGGTGTATCACACAGTTCCCGAACCACATAGCCCTTTGCAAAACAATCACCCTCAAGATCCGTAGAGATGACTCCGCAGTTTCCGATGAGGGGGAAGGTCTGCAGAATAATCTGACCGGCACAGCCGGGATCGGTCAAAGTCTCCAGATAACCCGTCATGCCAGTGGTAAATACCAGCTCACCTATACTTTCTATCTCAGCGCCAATACGTCGACCCGCAAAAATTTTGCCGTTTTCCAATATCAGATACGCTGCTTGTATTTCATTCTTCATAGTACAATCACAAAGTGGCTGCCATAACGGCTTTTATTGTGTGCATGCGGTTCTCTGCTTGGTCAAAGACGATGGATTGAGGTCCCTCGAACACTTCATTTGTGACCTCCATTGCCTCTAGGCCGAACGCTTTATAGATGGCCAATCCGTTCTCCGTCTCCAAATCATGGTAAGCTGGCAGGCAGTGCATAAAGCGGCACTGGGATCCCGCGGTATCCATCAACGCCTTGTTAACCTGATATGGCAGCAAATCCCGGATGCGCCCCTCCCAGACCGATTCCGGCTCACCCATGGAAACCCAAATATCCGTGTAGATTATATTCGCACCCTGTACAGCCAGCTTGGGTTCCTTTATAAACTCTAATATCGCACCGCTCTTCTCCGCTATGGTCTGACATGTTTTCACCAGCTCTGGATTCGGAAAATACGCCTCTGGAGCACATGCCACAAAGTGCAGGCCCATCTTGGCACAACCCACCATTAAGGAATTTCCCATATTGTAGCGGGCGTCTCCCATGTATACCAGTTTTTTACCCGTCAAGGCACCTATATGCTCCCGGATGGTCAGGAAATCTGCCAGAATTTGGGTTGGGTGAAACTCATTCGTGAGTCCGTTCCAAACGGGCACCCCTGAATGTGCTGCCAGCATCTCCACCCGCTCCTGGCCAAATCCCCGGTATTCGATGCCGTCAAACATTCGACCCAGCACCCGAGCGGTGTCAGCGATGCTCTCTTTCTTGCCAATCTGAGAAGCATTGGAGTCCAGGTACAACGAGTGCATCCCCAAATCCGCCGCTGCCACCTCAAAGCTGCAACAGGTGCGGGTGCTGGTTTTCTCAAAGATCAGCACCACGTTTTTGCCTTCGTGCAACCGGTGCGGAATACCGGTCTTTTTCATAGTCTTCAGTTCTACCGCCAAATCCAGCAGCCCGGAAATCTCTTCCGGAGTATAGTCAAGCAGCTTAAGAAAGCTGCGTCCCTTCAAAAACATTTTTGTTCTCCTTATTCTGTGCAGGCGGCCTTGATAGTGTCCACCGCAGCCTCCAGGGTGTCCATGGGGATGTTCAACGGCGGCAACAGGCGTAGCTTGTTCTTGGCTGTCAGGCACAAAACGCCCATTTCTCTACAACTCTCAAGCACCTTGTCTACCGGCTTTATGGGCTTCACTCCGATCATTAGACCCATACCGCTGACGGATTCCACCCCCGGCGCTCCGTTGAGCTGAGAAAAGATGTACTCTCCCTTCTTTCTAATATCTGCCAGAAACTCCGCATCAAGGCGGTTCAGGATACTCAGAGCTCCGGCGCAACTGACGGGGTTACCACCGAAAGTGGAGCCGTGATCCCCGGCGCCTAAAACGAATTCAACTTTCTCACCCAGCAGCGTTGCCCCAAGAGGCAAACCGCCGCCTAGGCCCTTAGCCGTAGTTACGATATCCGGCATTATACCGTACTGCATATAAGCAAAGAGACTGCCGGTACGACCGTTGCCGGTCTGCACCTCATCCACAATCAGCAGAATGTCCTCCGCTGCGCAGAAATCGGCAAGTTGGGTGACGAAGTTTCTATCCATGACGATAACGCCTCCCTCTCCCTGGATGCATTCGATCATTATCGCAGCGGTATTGTGTTGCAGTGATGCTGCTTTCACAGCCTCTAAATCGTTGGCTGGAGCGTGTATGAATCCAGGGGTCAGGGGCTGGAACAGCTCATGATATTGGCTTTGCCCGGTGGCGGCCAATGTGGTGAGGGTTCGACCGTGAAAGCTATCTTGAAGCGTCACGATGTTATAGTATTCCGACCCCTTCTTTTCAGCTGCCCACTTGCGGGCCGCTTTTATGGCGCATTCGTTGGACTCGGCTCCGGAATTGGAAAAGAATACCTTCTTCATCCCTGTCCGCTGGCAGAGACCCATGGCCAATAAGGCGCAAGGTTCAGTGTAATACAAGTTAGAGCTGTGCTGCAACAGATTAAGCTGCGCGAAAACAGCTTTTTTCAACTCCTCATCCGCAAAACCGAAGGCTGTCACACCGATACCGGTACCCATATCGATATATTCCTTCCCGTTCTCATCCAAGACCATGGCGCCCTTGCCCGACACCAACTGCACCGGAAAGCGTGCATAGGTGTTGGCTACATATTTTTTGTCAATCGCTTTGATATCAGTCATGGGAATCCTCTCCTTTTACAACCATAGTGCCTGCACCCTCATCGGTGAGAAGCTCAATGAGGATAGAGTGCGGTACCCGTCCGTCCATGATGATGACGCTCTCCACGCCTCGATGTATTGCATCGATACAACACTCCACCTTGGGAATCATGCCGCCGTCAATCATATTCTCTTCGAACAGACTTAACGCTTCGGAGATGCTCAATTCCGGAATCAGTGTAGCCGGGTCATTCCTGTCCCGGAGGACGCCGGCAATATCCGTCATCATGATGAGTCTTTTGGCTCCCAGGGCGCCGGCGATGTGCGCCGCTGCCGTGTCGCCGTTGATGTTGTAAGTGTTCCCCTCTGTGTCGCAACCCAAAGTGGATACTACCGGGATGTAGCCCTTTTCCAGCAAATCCACTACCGGTTCGATATTAATCCCCGTGATGTAGCCGACATATCCCAACTGGGGATTTTTCATTTTCGCCTGAATTAACCGTCCGTCCATGCCGGAAATTCCCATGGCCTTGCCGCCTTTAATCTCCAGTAGCTTCACCAGAGTTTTGTTAATCTTTCCGGCCAGCACCATCTGCACAATGTCTACTGTTTCCTTATCCGTGACCCGCAGGCCGTCCACGAATTCCGGTTCTTTGCCAAGTCGCTGCATCAGCTCGCTGATTTCCGGTCCTCCACCGTGAACCAGTACAACCTTCACGCCCACCAGCCACAGCAGGACGATGTCCTCCATAACCTGCTGTCGCAACTGTTCGTTGCCCATGGCATTGCCTCCGTATTTTATAACCACGATACGCCCATTGTAACGTTGGATATAGGGCAGTGCCGCAGTGAGTACTTGGGCTCGCTGGGTGTTTGAAAAATGCAAATTGTCCATACTCTGTTCCTCCTCAGGTACGATAGTCACCGTTGATTTTCACATACTCGTAGCTTAGGTCGCAGCCCCAGGCGGTGGCGCAGGCGTCCCCATCGCCCAAAGAAACCAAAATCTCGATTTCGCTCTCGCGGAGCACCTGAGAGGCCAGTTCCTCCGAAAAAGGAACACCCACTCCGTTCCGGCAGAGCTTTACATTGCCCGCTCTTGAACGGAAGCTCACACCCACTTTATCCACGTCCACCTCCACGCCGCTGTAACCGATGGCGCAGAGTATCCTTCCCCAGTTGGCGTCCTCGCCGAACATAGCTGCCTTAACCAGGCTGGAACAAATTACGCTCTTGGCTACGGCCTTGGCTGCCGCCTCGTTCTTCGCTCCTGTAACTGCACACTCCAGCAGCTTTGTAGCTCCTTCGCCGTCTCCGGCTATGCCGCGGCAGAGAAAGATGTTCACGGTGTTGAGTGCCTGCATGAAAACATCGAAATCAGCACCCTCAGCAGTAATCTCGGTGTTCCCGGCCTGGCCGTTGGCCAGTATGCTCACCATGTCATTGGTGGATGTGTCTCCATCCACACTGAGCATGTTGAAAGTCTTTTGAATATCGCCCTGCAGCGCTTTTTGCAACATGGTCGGGGAGATGGCCACGTCTGTTGTCAGAAAAACCAACATGGTAGCCATATTGGGATGAATCATACCGCTGCCCTTGGCAATACCGCCCAGGTGACAGGTCTTGCATCCCAAACTGAATTCCAAAGCAATCTCTTTCTTTTTCGTGTCGGTGGTCATGATGGCCTCGCAGGCGTCCCCACTTCCATTCTCAGACAGAGACGCCACCAGATAATCGATGCCTGTAGCTATGGGCGCTATGTCCAATGGTTGTCCGATGACCCCCGTTGAGGCAACTATTACATCCTCCGCACGGATGCTCAGGGCTTTGGATGCAAGAGCGCTCATCAGCTCGGCAATCTCTATTCCATCAGCGTTGCAGGTATTAGCGTTGCCGCTGTTGCAGAGCACCGCCTGTGCCATACCGTCGGCGATGTGTCGCCGGGTTACGGTCAGAGGCGCACCCTTGACCAGATTCGTGGTATAGACTGCTGCGGCGCTGGCAGGAACGTCACTCACTATCAGCGCCAAATCCTTCTTTGTACGGTTCTTGCGTACACCGCAATGGATGCCGGCGGCCTTAAAACCCTTCGCGGCACACACGCCGCCGGATATCATCTGAATCATAGTTTTCTCCTTGTTATTCAAGCACTAGACCTGTGGTTTGTTCCAGGCCCAGAATAATGTTCATGTTCTGAATGGCAGCGCCGGAGGCGCCCTTGCCAAGGTTGTCAAAGCAGGAAATGAGCAACAATCGCTCCTCGTTTCCTGCCACAGTAATCTCCATATCGTCCCTGCCGGAAATTCTGTTGCCGGCAATCATCGCCTCGTCATAGTGTTTGTAATGAACGACGGGTCCGCGATACAGTTCTCGGTAAAGGGCAACCACATCCTCTGCGTTGCCTCGCAGATATTTTCGGAAAAGGGGTACGGTGACGACCATACCGCTGTAATAATCTGAAACTATTGGGCAAAACACCGGCGCCGTTGTCAGAGAACAGAGCTTTACCATCTCCTTTAGATGTTTGTGCTCCTGTGTTATGGCATACTGTCTCGGAGCATCGAGCTCCGAGTCTTTACCGTCACTCTGATACTCCGCAATCATGCCCTTGCCGCCGCCGGAATATCCGGTGACGGAAAAACAGGTCAGCGCCGTATCCGGAGAAATCAACTTTTCACGGACCAGGGGCTCTATTAGGGAGATAAAACCGCTGGCGTGACAACCTGGGTTGGCTACCCGATGACTCACTGCAATCCGTTCCCGCAGTCCGCAAAGCTCCGGGAAACCGTAGTCCCAGTCCGGCATGGTTCTGTGTGCGGTGGAGGTGTCGATTACAACGGTATTCCCATGCACCAGAGCAGCCGCCTCTACCGCCGCTGCGTCCGGCAGACAGAAAAACGCGATGTCTGCAGCATTAATGGCCTCCTCGCGGGTTTTTCGATCCTTGCGCAGATCTTCAGGGATTCTAATCAGTTCGATATCCTCCCTGTTCTTTAGGCGCTCCACAATACGCAGCCCGGTGGTGCCGGCACTGCCATCTATAAATATCTTAGTCATTATTCAATACCGTCCTAACATAAGCGATCTGCTTTTCCACCGAGGCTTCGGAGGTGCCGCCCTCGGAAATGCGTTTTCTAACACAGGTCTTCAGGTCAATCTCTCCATACAGATCCTCATCAAACAGGGGGCTGAACTCTCGATAAATCTCTAATGGCAGGGTTTCCAATACCTGTCCTTCTGCCAAACAGCGGGCAACAATCTGTCCGGAGAGTTTGTAGGCATTGCGGAAGGGCAAACCTTTGCGTACTAGATAATCAGCCAGATCCGTAGCGTTGATGAAACCGGTTTGGGCGGCACGAAACATGTTGTCAGTACGAACCTTCATGGTGGCGAGCATCGGTGTGAACACCTTGAGACACATCTTCACCGTGTCGCAGGCATCAAACACACTCTCCTTGTCCTCCTGCATATCTTTATTGTAAGCCAGAGGAAGCCCCTTGAGGACAGTCAACAGACCCATTAGGTCTCCGAAAACGCGGCCCGTCTTGCCTCGAACCAGCTCAGCCATGTCGGCGTTTCTCTTCTGTGGCATTATGGAGGAACCGGTAGTATAGGCATCGGACAGTTCGATGAATTGGAATTCCCAGCTTGCCCATAAAATCAGTTCCTCGGAAAGCCGGGACAGATGCATCATCTCAATGGACAGGACACTCAAAAGTTCCAGGGCGAAATCCCGGTCGGATACGCCGTCCATGCTGTTCAAGCTTATGTCATCAAAGCCCAACAGTTCCGCCTCCATTCGCCGATCAGTGTCATAGGTGGTGCCTGCCAGGGCACAGCAACCGATGGGCGAGATGTTCATGCGCTTTTTACAGTCGGAAATCCGATCCAGATCCCGCAGCAGCATCATAACATAAGCCATCAGATGGTGGCCAAAACTAACAGGTTGCGCACGCTGCAGGTGAGTATAACCGGGCATAATGCTGGCCTTGTGGGCCTCCGCCTGATTTGTCAGCGCCACGATTAGCGTTTTTGTCAAGGCAGCGATCTCATCGCATTCCTCCCGAAGATACATCCGCAAATCTAAGGCCACTTGGTCGTTGCGACTTCTGGCTGTGTGCAGCTTTTTTCCGGTATCGCCTATACGTCTTGTCAATTCCTGCTCCACAAATGTGTGGATATCTTCGCAACTCAGGTCGAGTCTAAGTGACCCGGCTTCCAAATCCTTCAGAATTCCCGCCAGACTCTCGCTCAACACTTTTCCTTCTCTTTCCGTCAGGATGCCCCGGGCAGTCAGCATGGCAGCATGGGCGATACTGCCCTGAATATCCTGCCGGAACATGCGACTGTCAAATCGGATGGAGGAATTGAAGTCGTCTGCAACGGGGTCGGTAATACCGGCAGTGATGCCGGCCCACATCTTCGACATGTTGCCTCCTTTAATCTTAGAATATCCTGCATAGTTGATCGCCGCGCAGGATATGATTTTCTTCTTATTTTTTACCGTCCACTAAGGCCTGGACTTTTATAGGCAAACCATAGAGATTAATAAATCCCGCGGCATCCGCCTGATTGTAGTCGCTCTCGCCAAATGTTGCAATCTCCTCGCTATACAGAGAGTATGGACTCCAGACACCGGCGTTGATTATATTGCCTTTGTATAGCTTCAAACGAACCTTGCCGCTGACCCGCTCCTGAGTCTTTTCCATAAAAGCGCTCAGGGCTTCCCGCAGCGGTGTGAACCACTGCCCATTATAGACCAGTTCGCCGAAGGTGATGGACAGCCTCTGCTTTTCGTGCAGTGTCAGCTTATCCAGACAAATACTCTCCAGCACGCTGTGTGCCTTGTAGAGGATGGTGCCGCCTGGCGTCTCGTATACTCCGCGCGACTTAATACCCACCAACCGGTTTTCAACGATGTCCAACAGACCGATGCCGTTTGCTCCGCCCAACTCATTGAGCTTGTAGACGATTTCTTTTGCACTGAGTTTCTGGTCGTTGAGCGCCACGGGTACACCTTGCTCAAAGTCCAGCGTGATGTAGGTAGGCGTGTCCGGAGCTTTTATGGGCGACACATTCATCTCCAGAAAACCCTCTTTTTCGTACATTGGTTCGTTGGCCGGATCTTCCAAATCCAGACCCTCATGGGACAGATGCCAAAGATTCTTATCTTTGGAGTAGTTGGTTTCACGGTTGATTTTCAGCGGCACATTGTGTGCCTCGGCATACTCTATCTCTTCCTCGCGGGATTTGATGTTCCACTCACGCCATGGAGCGATTATGTGCATGTTTGGGGCAAAGTGCTTGATGGCGAGTTCAAAACGGACCTGGTCATTGCCCTTACCGGTACAGCCGTGGGCGATGGCATCCGCATTCTCCTTCAAGGCAATCTCCACTAGACCCTTGGCAACGCAAGGCCGTGCATGGCTGGTACCCAACAGGTACCCCTCATAGACAGCCCCGGCTTTCAAACAGGGTATAATAAAGTTGTCCACATATTCATCCGTCAAATCCAACACGTACAGCTTGGAAGCGCCTGTCTTGATTGCCTTTTCCTCGAGACCGTCCAACTCGTCCGCCTGACCCACATCTCCGCAGACTGCGATGACCTCGCAATTGTTGTAATTCTCCTTTAGCCAGGGAATAATGATAGATGTATCCAGACCGCCGGAATAGGCGAGTACAACTTTTTTAATATCTTCTTTATTCATGTTTTTGCCTCCGTTGAATATTTATGCGCTGATTATACGAAAACAGTCGAATATTGTCAAGAATTGCTTGTATAAACCTTTACCCTAATTGAATATTTATTCAATTTTATTTTAATTTACCTTTGTCGATCCGTCGAAACTGTACAAACTGACGAACTGTAGCGGCAAAACCGATTCCTCCAGAGAGGTTAGAGAACCGGAAAAGCTGAAAAAAATCAATCGCATGTGTGAATTCCGGCTGTTTATGGAGGATAATGTGAATGAGAGGATAAATGAAAAGGTCGCAGGCAATTGCCTGCGACCTGCATAGGTGCAAATATACTGTGCTGAATAATCACAAAATTAAGTCCATGCTGTTTTAATATAATGCGCTTTAAATACTATTCTTCAACAATTACCGACACCCCGTCGGGAACGACTGTAATCTGATAATCGTCCCTATCTATAATCTTTTCAGCCATTGATAATGCGTCTTCAATAGAATCTGCCCATCTCATATGCATGGATTCAATCATTGTGCGTGGAGCTTTTGTAACCATTATTACAGTAGCCTTTGCCAACACCCTTGCCAATATCTGTGCTTGCCATTGTTCAGGAACTGTTTCGTGCATATCGCGCGAAAGGATATCCAGTAATAATTCTTTTGGTTCTGCTGCTCTGTCGAGCATATTGAAAAATTCATGAGCGCCATGACCATCTATACATTCCGAGACCATAATAATTACGCCTCCGTCATTTACTGTGGCCTCAGCCGCTGTCATCCCTTTAATTGCTTGATATACATTTTGGTCAAGGGGATAACCGCCATTTGTTGCTACCACAATGTCTGCAGGCTCACTATCTACACGGGCAATGTCTCTGACAAAAGAACAACCCGCATTGTGGGCGATTTCAGGATCTCCGGCGAAAGCTTTAACTAATCGTTTATTTGCATCAAGTACTACATTAACAATAAAAGCAAGCCTTGTATTTTTGGCGGCAAAGAGCATATCCTGATGCATTAGATTGCCATCCAGTATCCCTGCTCGAGCATTGGGAGAAGCTATAAATTTTGAACAATGATTGGCAAGTACGGTTTTATAGCTGACGATTCCGGGCAACACGCTTTTTCTACCTCCCGAAAATCCGGCAAAAAGATGCGGTTCAATGAAACCTTCCGCAATTAATAAATCGGCATCGGCAGCAATTCTGTTTACTAACAATTTTCCGCCTGACGGCAAAAGACCGAAATCGGCCATTTCGTCATTTTGACTGTCGTGAATATGAATATTAACCCTCTCAACGATTTCATCTCCGTATTTTGCACGCAATTCCGAATCGCTGCTGCGTCGATGAAAACCGGTTGCAACAAGTATAGTAACTTCCGCCGTAGGATTTGCTTTATTAATTTCTGCAAGGAGCAACGGCATTATAATATGAGAGGGAACAGGTCGAGTATGATCACTGGAAATTATTACGATGTTCTTCTTGTCTTTTGCCAGCTCCCCCAAAGTTGCGGAACAATATGGGTTGGCCAACGCCTTCGCAACTACTTCAATTTCACTGTCGGTAGTTTCCAGTGCAGAAGTTTTTGTCTGCAATATAGCTTTTATACGACAAGGATCAACATTCCACTCAAGGTGTTTTTTTCCGTACGGCAATTTAACAATCATTCTTATTTCACCACAATTCATTTAATAGAAAAAGTTTTCCCGAATTCAATACGCCTTAAGAGAAAAGGATATGTTTTGCATCTTGCGACAAGACTATTTCATATAATCTTCACTTTATTAAAATGCCATGTCAATACCAAACCCGCCTAATTCGTTACAACATATTTTCGGCAGTGAGCACCACACAGCTTTTTCGTATAAAAGCGCAATAATATTTTACAAGCTGTTAGGATAGTAATCATGAACAAAATAATACCGATTCGGTTTTCGTCGGGGATAGGATACTAAAAACAGGAGACTTGTTCTTATTGATAGGATACTGCGATATTATATTTACGGTCAAGTTGAAAACTCTTTTGCAAACACCGAAAGTACGATGCTATCTCATCGCCTTTGCCGATTTTGCATATTAGGAGGTAATTTCTTGTTTATTTAAAGGATGAAAATCCATAATTTCTGTAAACGGAAGCAATTAAAAAGTTTTAAAAATTGAAACAACTATCTTTAGTTGCTACTATCTAACCGCCCACTACATCTAGTGTTTTACACGGATTTTTAGTAAATATCGCCAAAAATTTGTTGCTTTTTTATGCTTTTAGTGATATGTTTATCATGTATAATTGTCTGATTTGTTAAAATGTCAAAAAGGGTTTTTAAGAGGGGAGTGCGCGATTTGTTCTTTTTTGGAGTTCTTGCGTTTGTTCTCTTCTTCATCAGTGACATAAATGATGCCTGGTTTCAATCTAGATTACTAAAACCCGCTTTTTTTCTAGGAGCAGTTTTTCTGACGCTTGCGGTCGTTGTG
>JGI24710J26742_10003111_pt1 | contig 14207 bp, 17 predicted proteins | sample BioPla2DNA2_FD_26742 | JGI IMG/M metagenome (IMG submission 26742) | reverse complement strand
AAGTAAAGATAACGCCGTAGTCCTCGTTGATCTCGTAGGCGTCCGACCAGTCAGTGATCTCAGCTGCTTTGAGGTTGATCTGGCCAGCAGTCCCGATTGTTATATCAAGGCGACCGCCGGCAACTCTTAGGCTGCGTTCGATCGTGCGTCCTATCTCGCTGTACCGTGCTTCCACCGACATGGACGCGATATCGCCGGCTACGACGCTGTACAGGCTACCAAAGTGATTGCCCAGTAGTGCGGGGATTACCGTTTCAGGCGCTCCGGTCATGGTGAGATAGGCTTGCCCGGATGGCGGTTTGAGCAAGTTTTTATTCAGCCGCTGCCGCCATAGGTCACCGTAGATATCCACCTGATCGCCGACGATCTTAATTCGATTTACGTATCCGCCCCACTCGGAATCGGGGATATAGATCACATGTCCCGTTTCTATCTGGAGCCGCTGCCACTCATGTCCGGGAAGCGCCAGGTAATAGTTGCTTTTATCGACAAGCGAGGCGACGGCGTCAAACTGCTTAAGTGTACGGACTTGCGCCAGATCTACCAGGTTGGCATTAGCATGGATGATTTCCATTCCGGCTCACTCCTCTCCTGGAACAGCTTAATATCGATACCGAAGGCTCCCGAGCTGACCAGCATGTGCTTCCCCGGCGGTAACGGCTCAAACACCGAATACTGCTTTCCGCGCTTCCCAAAGATATTTTCGCGTGAGCCGTTGGCATAAACCTTAACGACAGTGCGTGCCAGCTGGTCGATCTCTATCCGCTCGCCAGACTGTACTGTGTCATTGACCAGATACACATGACCGTCAATCGAAAATTGCGGATTTTCGGCGTGACCGTAGATGATGATCCTTGCCAGTGCCGGAGCATAGTGGTCGTTGTCGTACATCTGATCGGTGCCGTCAAAAGCGTACTTATAGGGGTACTGCAGCGGGTATTTTTTGCCGGCTGTGGTCTGCGTTCCGCCGCCGGGGAAGTAGGAGAACTCCGCCGTGCGGAACCATACCGGGTGCGGCGCCAAGATAGTCAACTCCACCTGTACATGCTTTCCCGTCCGATTAAAGTCGGCCTTGCTATTGACGGTGATATAGCAGAGCAGATAGTCATCGCCCACATACAGCTTGCCGGGCTGCTCCGCCAAGATATCCGGCTCGGTTATGCTTGCAAAACGATTGATGAGCTCGTGCAGCGGAGCGCTTCCGGGCTGCTCGGCCACCGTTAAAGATGCCATATACAGCCTGGACGAACGACGGAACGAGTGCACCACCGAGCCGCGCAAATCGAGCTGCGGTGTTTCGGTATAAAACCATTCGTAGCCCAGGAAGTCGTGAAACCGCAAAACATACGGCAGCCGATCAAGAACGATTTCACCACCGCGTCCTATATATTTGATCATCGTACATACACCACCCTTCCGAGCTCGCGCTTGTCGAGCTCAACCACAGGCCGCATCTTGTCCATGATCGTCATGACTGTCCCGGCCAGCGTTGCGTTGAGTCGGCTGTAATCGACCTGGTCATGAGACACGCCGGAGCTAAGCGACAGGTCTCCCGCCGCCATCGTTCCGATAACATCGCGGTTCATAAAAAACCTGGACTCAAATGAGCGAGTGGCTTCCGCCTCTAGCGCGTCCATCGCTTTTGCGACCGGACGCAGGTTGTCTTCGATGCCTTCGGCAAGACCTATACTCATCATTTCGCCGGCCCAAGCAAAGCGCTTTGACGGAGAAAAAATACCGAAAAGACCAGTGAAGCCGTTCCACAGGTCGGTCGCCCAACCTGACACTTTGTCCCAAAGCCACCCGGCTAGGCCTTTGATGCCTTCCCAGATACCCTTGATCATATTTTTGCCGACCTCAACAAAGTCTCCTATACCGTCCGCTAGCCCACCAAGAAGTTTCCCCAGGATCTGTGGCACGGCTTTAGCCAGCTCAAGCAAAATTGTCGGCAATTCGCGAATCAGTGCCATAAACAGCTCGATACCGGCACTGATCATCAGACCAAGAGTCTCCGGCTTTGTGAACTCGTTTACCAAGCTGGTCATAATAGGCGGAATTGCTTCGATGATCTTACCGATAATGGTCGGCAATGCCTTGACCAGCGACACCAGTAGTGTGATTCCTGTGTTAATGATGAGCGGAAGGTTATCAAGCAGTGTACTGACAATGCTCTCAATGATATCCGGCAGTGCCTCGACAATGGTTGTGATAATTTCCGGAAGCGCATCTATCAGCGCTGTAAACAGCGTAAATCCTGCCTGTACAATCAGCGGCAAAGCACCCAATAGCGCATCTATGATGCTCTGGATAATGTCCGGCAGTACATCAACGATAATTTTAATTATCTCCGGCAGCGCCTTGACCAGGGCTGTGATTAGCGTAATGCCGGCCTCGACGATGAGCGGTAAGGCGTCCATCAGTGTATCGATAATGCCTTTGATGATTCCGGGTATCACCGCCACAATCTGGGCGATTATCACCGGTAAGGCATCTACCAACGCCGTAAACAGTTGTACCCCCGCATCAATCAACAGAGGGATAGCCGCTGCGAGTGCTGCCAAAAGACTGTCAACGATCAGCGGAATTTTATCTACTATCAGCGGAATTGCGTCAATTAAACCTTGCGCTATGCCGACAATAAGCTCTATTCCCGCATCTATAAAGTCCGGTAAGCTCTCCAGAAAAACGTCCAGCATCGTAGAGAGGCCGTTAACAAGACGAGAAATCATTTCCGGCATCCGTTTGCCCCATACTCTACCGAGCTCTGTAACAGCATCGATGCCGACTCTTAAAAGATCGGCTCCAACCTCTTCAAAAAGGTTGACGATGATAAGTGGCAGATCCCTCACAATGTCAACCACCATGGGGACCAGATTCTTTGCAAAGGTTACGATAGATTTTGAAAAAGCGTAAAAGGGCCGATCCCAATCTGCCCCCGTGGCGAGTGCCGCAAAGAGATCTGTCAAAGATGCCTTCATCGCGCCGAGCGAACCGGAGAATGTCTCCTCAGACTCCCGGGCAAAATTGCCGGCATACTGAGTGGTTCGCTCCATAAACATTTGCATTGCGACTTCGGCTTTTTGTGCGTTATCGGCAGTGTTCCATTTAAAATTTATGCCTTTTTCAAGCGCGTAAGCCTGGAGTGTAGTAGCGTTCATCGCAACGCCCAAGTTATCCATCATGGTGAAGTTGCCCTTGGCCGCTCCCGCGATGGATTCCATCGCCATTGATGTATCAATGCCCATGACGGACGCAACGTCAGCGGCACGCTGCATAGCATCGGATGTCAGTTGCAAGGCTCGCTGTTGCTCAACGCCGGACCCCTGAAACAGAGAGCCCATCTTGTTTGCGGTAGCCATATAATCAGAAGCCGACAGGCCCATGTTGCGATAAGCTTCGGTTGCCGTTTCCTGAATTGTTGACGCGAACTCACCAAAAACCGCTTCGGTGCCGCCCAGGTTCTGCTCGAGCTCACCGCCGACGGAAACCGCGTCTTTGATGACTTTTCCGATACCCGCAGCGACGATAACTTTCTTGAATGTAGACGCGAAGTTTGAGCCGGCACGTTCGCCGCCTTGCTTGGCAGCCGGGGTCATCTCTTGAGTCAGATTTCTCTGCAAATCCTTAGTTGTAGGCACAATCTGGACATAAGCTTTCCCGAGAGTCATTGACATTGCTAAGGACCTCCTTTCACGCCTTGAATAATGCTTTGCCGGGCAAGTTCAAATTCCTCGCCACTCGCAAACGAATTGATGTCTGATGCTTGTTTTGGTATCAGTCGCTCCAAAATGGATGCTGGTCGATTCGTGCCACGTTGACCGTCCCTCGTCTGCATCCAAATCATTGTCGACAACTTGTCGACGATGGCTGCCAGCAAAAAAGTATCCGGAGATGCCGACAGCCCGCTCAATCTCATCCTCACCCGAGAGGACTCTCGTAGCCCCGCTGCCAGCGCCGCAACTGTAAGCGGAGGCAGGGCGCGATAGTCCAGGATGCCGTAAGTCTCCGCCAGATCACAAATCAGATCTGTTTCGTAATCTCTTACGAGCCGAGCGAGGTTTACGAGTTTTTTAGCCTGGCACTGCTAAAGATATCCAGAATTTCTTTTGATACCGCATCAATCGGAACCGTTCCGTCTTCGGTACGAAGATGCTCCATTAGAGCCTTCTTCTGCTCTTCTCCCAGCAACAGGTTGACCATCTGCGGCATCTTGAGAGGATTGGAGTCCACCTCCGAGAGCACCTCAAACAACTCATAATTGTTAAGCGCGCTCTCGGAGATTTCGAACTCGAACCCGGTTTTGGTTTTACCGGTCAGCATAGATCAGCCCTCCGTTACACCGCAGCATAGATCGGTACGGACACAGGCGCAGACGGGAAGTCGTAGCCTCCGAAATCCGCGATGGAGACGGAGGCGTTACCCTCGGTCGGGTTGGTGATAGCGAGCGACCAATGTTTGCCGGCTCCCGTCAGTGTCCCCTTAGTGGCTCCTGTCAGCGTGATGTGACTCGCCTGCAACCCAACAACTTCTTTGCTGAGGGTCAGCTGGATATAAGCGGTATCGGTGGTACCGCTTACGCCGCCAATCTGCGCAGCCGAGAACGTCACGATGCTAGCGTTAGCTTGGATAATGTATTCGCGATGAGTGTCGCCATCCCAATCCGAATATGGGAACGCCTGAATGGTTGTCTGATAGCCGATCGCCGTGTTATCGTCGTACTTGATTTCCCCAACTTCGATAACTTGTCCGTTGGGGATTACAATTCGCTTTAGCACACCGCCGGCCATTACCATGTCAACCACGATCGCGTGGAGCTCATGAGGCTCACTGTTTGCTTTGACAGTAATTCCGGTATCCAGAGATCCCGATACATTGTTTGCCCCGTAGATCTCTTTAAGGACGTCCACATTGAGCGCCTCAATCAGCGTATAGCGGAACGTGTCCGGTTTTTCGTTTTGGACTGCGAGTACCGCATCGCCACCCCAAGCCTTGACGGTATCGGATGAAGGAGAGTTTGCGTTAGTCAGACCATCCTCGGAAATATATCCGAGCGACTTAAATCTGTTATCAAGAGTTGCTAGTGCGTCTATCGGCAAGGTTGTGCCGAGAGGTGCGGATGATACGGCGCCACCTATTTTAGGTTTACCGTAAGAAACATTTATTGTATTTCCCATTTTTACCTCCTAGTAATGATATATTTCATAGACCGCCTGATAGCGGAATTCCTTGGTTGTTGTATCGGTGTAGTTGTAATCGCTGTTGAGCGCAACTCCGCCGATTTCATCGAGCTTTATCAGCCTATCAACAGTTGCTTTCACCCGTTCGTTTAACGCTGCGGCTTCGTACAAAGTTTCAGCATAAGACTGTATCGCAAAGGTTGATGACGGCAGCCCGTCATTCCTACCACTGCCGACTTTTTCGATCAGCACGAAGCGCTGCGGCACAGATGCTGGACGCTGAAGGTAGACCGGTTCCGTGAGTGCGGAAACTAAATAATTGCGAATAATAATTTCGATCATTTCAACTTCACACTTCCAACCGCTTTCAGAATCGTATTGTTTTTGAGGTTATCGCTCTGTGCCTGTCTGCTTTCCGCATACACAGCCACATTTGCTCGATTCCGTCCGATATACGGACTGGTCTCGTAACCATCACCGAGCGCGTTCCTTGCTTGCCCGGCAAGTTTTTCGAGCATGTTCAACACATCATCCGACTGCAGAAATCGCCGAACTTCGGATTTGTTGAGCTCTACTTGTGTTTTATTACTCATAGCGCTCCACCATCACCTTCTTGTTCCAATCCAGCGGGATCATCTCCTCAATTCCCTCAAGCGGGATGCCGAACACGCGCCAGCGCTGCCCAAAGAAGCGCACCTCCTGGTTCTCCCAGACATTTGTATCGCCTTTCGGTATTGCCAGCGTATAAACGGCCTTGCGCCCGGTCAGGTTGAGCTGATTAACCACGTCGTCAGACGCGGTAGGCGCAACCAGGACGTTATCGACCGGGACCTCCACGTCTGTATAGATCGGAGCTCCGAACGGATCCGTGCCTGTCTGCTGTTTGCGTATCAGAGTTACTGTGATGCCCTTAATCTTTTTCATAAAAATCGATCACCCCGTATCTCTGCCGCTTCAGCCCCAACCGGGCGAGCTCTGAATTTTTGATAAAGAGACCGCCGCCGGGAACCAGAAAAGTTCCGCTCACGCTGTAGCCTAAAGCCGATTCCGCAGATTGGATCATCGGCTCGCTGTCCGTTGAGGTCATGAGAGTTCTGGCGACCACATCGACGGTGACCGACTTAACAACGCTCGCATAGGACGGGCTTTCCGCAATCTTCTCGTCCAGGTCTACGCCTACTTTTGCAGCTTCAACCCGCAGAGAGTCAGAGACCACTTCAAGCAGAGCATTCGCCCGATCGACCTCACCCGGATTTAGCGGGCGCCACAGTGATATCAGATCATCAATCGTTGCAAAGTTCGCCATACTATCACCTACTCAACTTCCACCGCATCGGACGCCATGATTACCTCGATGATGTCCGCCTTCTTATTTGTTCCGCCCAGGTCAATACCGCAATCCGCGGCAAACGCTTTCAGCGCGGCGACCGTCATCTTGGACAGGGTGACAACTCCGTCATCGCCCCTGGCCTCTTCGACCGTATCAACCGTATCGACCGGCTTCGGCGCTTCCTGCGCTTCGGTTGCTGGTTCTCTGTACAGAGTCCAAAATTCGCCAGATATAGGACAGGGGCTATCAATGACAGCCCCTGTTTTTATATTCCTGTACCGCATGTCAGCTTACCGATTAGGTTGACTTCTTATATACTGCGACAGTTGTAGCCGTGGCAGGGAAATCAAAACCACCGATATCCGCAATCGTCAAACTGACATTGCCCTGAGTGGTAACGGATTCGAGTGCAAGCTCATAGGTTGTTCCGGATCCAGTTAGTGCGCCGGCCGTGGCCGCACCTGCCCCATCACCTGTTCCGGCAGCCAGAGTAATATGCTCCGTTTTCAGTCCATACACCGTTTTATTAAAAGTGATAGTGATCTTAGTTGAAGTGGTAGACCCGCTTGTTCCGTTTGCAGTGGCAGAGCTGATAGAAACTTCCGTAGGTACCACAATTCTCACAAAACTCTCCGGATCTAAGATTCCCCAACCAAGATAAAGCTCAGATCTCAGGTAAACTTGGTTATGCCCTTTAAGATCCTTTCCGGTATTGTCAGGATCGCCATACTGGATCACTTCCAGAGGGATTTCCTTGGCATAACCCCAACGGAATGCACCGCTAAAGTCGCCAACAATCGCCCGGTTATTCCCTGTATGGGATACATTTTTAGTGGTTTCGACCTTCAATCCATTAATTGCTCCGGGATTACCACCCCAGGACAGTTCAGGATACTGCTTAATACCGTTAACTTTGTAGTCTGCTAAGGCTGCTCTAAAGATCGAACTCAAAATCGCACCAGATACTTCACCGTCCGAACCTTCAATTNCACGGACAGCAGATTCAATATTCGCATCTGGATCCGACGAGGTATAGGTAACAANCTGAGTAACCGCCGCACCAAAGTGGTTTGACCCAATAACAGTAGATGCTAAGCCGGTTCTCGGATTGATTCCATGAAAGGCCATGAGGTCAAGACCTTTTGCGACTTTTTTTGCAAAACCGTCGTTGAAAGATTTCAGGATGCTGATCTGCATTTCTTCGGCGGCAATCATGAATTCATCTGAGACTCGTGCACCGTATTCAACTTTAAAGGGGACAATGGTGCGTGGTGCAAGCGAAATGCCTCCATGAGATTTTGGCGCATTTTCGGCAACGATATCGATCTCAGAATCCATTGAAAATGTGAATTCTTTGAGACCATTAAACGGCATCGGCTCTGAAGCCGACATGATGGCAAGAGCGCTTTTGCCCTTAACTTTGTTTATAAGATCCGTGACAAGCTCCGGATCAAACAAATTTCCTTTTGATAAAACTGCTGACATTTTTATTCTCCTTTATTGATATTTTCTAGCAGTGCCCTATAGGCTGCATTTTTACCATCGTCTACCGGAGGTTCTGTTTCTTTTAACGGTGGCAAAGGCTTTCGTGATGTAATTAGTTGTGCAAGAGACTCCGCGTCCTTTTTGAGTGCAGTCTCATCGTCTCCGGCTAGTCGATCAGCCAACTCGGGCGGGATTCCCACTTCACGTGCGATCCGCGCTTTCAGTTTGTCTCTTTCCAGAGTGGCTACCTGACCGGTCAAGTTCGCAATTTCCGTTGCGTGGCCTTGAGCTTTGGTCATTGATTCCTGCAGACTAGTGTTCAGCTCTCCGACTTGCTTCTCCAGTTTCTTGACCTCAGCGATTTTGTCGTTAAACTCCGTGCGCGGCACGTAGTCCCTTCCGATCTCCGTTTCAATTTGCCGGATCAGCTCGTCCGCGTTTTCTACGCTTCCCAAAATCTTTTTTAAGTCCATGTCGTCTCCTTATCCGCTATCCTTTTTGTCGAGCCAGTCCTCGTTTTTGCGGCCTCACACTATCCAGTGAGCGGTAATTTGCGTATTAAAAAAGCGACCTTTCGGTCGCCTTCATACCTTTGTTGTGCTCCGGTCAGTACCGGATCTTTTGCCGTCTGGGCGGTTTTGTGTTTACACATGCCCAGTGTGCCAGCAAAACGCTATCCAATAGCGCTATATCGTAGTCTTCCAGCTGCGAACGATAGCCCCAACCTCCATAACTGCCGATCGGACGCTTTTCGCAATTGCTCGCCACCTGTTCCAGCGACGGCTGCCCCTTATGAGCGAGCGTGCCCTGATAAATCGCCTGTTCAAAAGTTGAGTTAGCCGTAATGACTTCTTTCACCGTTGGCAAGATCGGCGCCGGCTTGATTCTCGCGTCTTTGAGCTCGGATGCGAGCAAACTTTGTCCCGCAACACCATCTATTACGATCGCTTGAGGATCCGCCCGGCTCAAAAAGTCCAGGATCCAGGCGTTACCGTTGCGCACCGACTGACAATCGATTGCTTCGATAAATATCTTTCCTCCGGCAGTTTTGATGGCAATGCTCATCGCAACATTCGCGCCATCATTACCATACTTTATTCCGACTGCTATTTTACCGGTCAGCTGCGGCATCCGTGCAACCCGTAGCGCCGCCCACTCGGTCGCGCTGATTGCCGATTTCTGGTTGTACCGGATCCACAAGCCCAGTCGCTGAATATTAAAATCTTCATGATCAGACCTGATCTCGTCTCTAACCGCTCGCTCGGTGAGAATGATTCCCAGCGACGGATTAGTCTCATACCAGAGATCAACGTCATAGACATCCGACAGTTCTTCTACTGACCATTCCGCCCAACCAGCGTTGGATCCGCCGCCGGACAGAATCGTATTCCGGAAGCCCGTGAATACCGTTCCGGAGGACAACGGAGTTGGTGGGGTTCCACACATTAGCGTTTGCGGATTGTCACTATCCGAAACGGTATACAGTAACGTTGACTCCTGATCGGTTGTATACTCCTGCGCTTCGTCGATAACCAAAAGATCAAAGCCTTCACCAAGACCGCCAACCGTTGTTCTCGTTCGAAATTCTATCCGGCCGCCGGTATCCGGCAGCTCGATCCGCTCGCGCCCGGTTGCCCGAAGCGAGTCGTATGCAATACCAGCCTTATCGAGTATCCGGCAAAGCCGCTCCCAGGCCGTGTGGCTGGTTGTTGTTCGGTGCGCGGTGTGTAGCACCTGTTCGCCTTGCTGCAGCGCGTACAGTTCGCGCATCGCAACAACTTCGTTTTTACCGTTTCGGCGCGGCACCGAGAAGCCGTATTTGGTATGCACCCACAGCCCTTGCTTGTTCTGGGCCATGATGCTCCGCAACAGCTTCTGCTGCCATGTCAATGCCTTCTGCCCGGTTTGCTCGTACAGTGCAACGGCGTCTTTATATAGACTCTTGCGGAAAGGAAGTGCAACCTCTTGAGTCGGGGTTTGTCTGCCGATTCGTTTCGCCATTTAGCCCCTCCCGCTTATGTTTTGCTTGTTACCTTTCCCTTTCATCTTTTCGAGATTTAAAAAAATCCGCCCAAAAAGGATTCTCCCTGTCAAAGATTTCCACTTCCTCCGGAGACATATTGTGAGGATAGTCCGCAAACAGGTTATAGACCTTCTTTTGATCAAAGCTGAATAGCATCTCCCCGAAAGTGTCCGGATTATCGACCCAATAAATAGTGTCGTCTTCGTTTTGCTTGTAAAACTCACTTGAGGCCACCGCGGACTCCTTTCTTCTGCTCCATACCAACCGTATTGATAAAACCTAACAGTCTTTCAAATTCTGAATTCCCCTGTAGCGAGTCGATGTCAATCAAAACATTACGAACCTTCATTTTTTGCCTATATATTGTATGGCTTCTTTGGCAAGCAAATCTATATCTTAACGCATTTTCATCCAAAGGCTTGAAGCCGTTACTTGCAGGAGATTGCAATTCCAGATATTCCACTTGTTTCCCTATTTTACGAACAATTGCCGCATGCCTGCCAGCTGTCATGTAGTATTCTCTACCTTCAACCATGGTTTGCGTCATTTTCCTTGCTGCCGTAAAATCATTGTATTCTTCGACAATGACACTACGGACACCGGGAAGCTGAGCAATGTCCCGAATATTCTGGCCCCTAGAAAATACATCTTGACTGGCTCCGCCACGAAAATCGGTAACATCATAACCGCCTTTATTTCCGACATATGCGAATGCAGCCGATGAACAAGACCCTTTCGTCAAATCTCCTCCGCCAAGATAGTCAATGATTTCTTCTTCGGTTCTAGCTCCCGAGGCTCGCCGAATCCCATTATAGGCTATATTAAGCTTTAAGCATGTCTTTCGGGACTCGCTGATAATTTCCGCACTTTCCGAAAATTCCCTTCTGGCCTCTTTCTTTTTTTCTTCTCCAAGAACCGGACTTTTGGTTGAGCGTACGCCCCGCCGCCGGCCATCTCCAGGATCGTATTCGATGATACACCTGCAATCTCGGTGCCGCCGCCACACGTCGGAACCGCTACTGACATCCTCATAGTCATATGTACCGGCAAGGTTCGCGCACCACTTGCAGCAGTTCCCCATCGCTGTCCGAATTATCCTCGGTTTTAGCCCTGATTGGTAATGAAAGTCCGCATTTGTGTGAATCGCGTCATCAACCACCGATTGGCTGAAATTCACGACCGGCTCGTCAAGTATCCAGGCGATATCATCGTAGTGTTCTTCCGCGGATACTCGTTCGATTAGCCCGTCGATCCGATCCTGGTTAAGTGTAGGCTTGAGTCCTTTAATCCCCAGCTTAGCAGCTTTGTTTAGATCTGTCTGGATCTGCGCCGCTGCGGTCGCTATCAGGTCGTGATTGTGACCCAGCGTGGCGTTAAGGATCCGCTCGGCGATGTTGTAATACATTCGCCCGTCCGGTAATACGCTGGACGAGAGATTAGCCTTAAACACGCCGGCAAGGAGCTCTCCTACCTCAATCGCATAGTCGTTGGCTTCCTGGTAAGTAGCTTTGCCGGCTTCAATGAGCTCGCGAATGCGCTTCGCGGAATCACTGTTTGCGTACCGCTTGGCAAAGTCAGCTTCAATCGTTTCCAGAAGTTCCGGCACAACATCCTTAGCCATTGACTGCACCCTCAATTCCGGTCATATCGCGGAGCGTCTCGCTGTCAAAGTAACCGGGGATCGCCTGATTGATCTTAATCACACCGTCACCGATCAATGACAGTGTGGAAGCGTCGGCCTCGAATGTAGGCTCCCACTTCGGGATCGTCCGGTAAAATTGCGAGCGCAAGTACGGGTAATCATCCCGAAGACACGCCGCCAGATAACCGGCATTTAGGAATCCGCTGCCAAAGCACCGTTGCGCTTTCTTGGCCGTAATCCGCAGCGTCTCATGGCTAGCTTTGATTGCGTCAGCTGAGCTCGGGTTGTCAGTCACAAAGCCCAGGTCATCTAGTGTCAGACCGGTTTCACCGGCAAATCCCGCCGCCGCTGTCCGGAGCTGCTCCGTAAACGGCGACATGCTCGGCTGCGTGAACTGGCCAAGCGAAGGACTGTCGCCCTCATCGTCCTTGGTAAACTGCAACATGGATGATACCGTCGCCTTCCAGGTCTCTAAAGGCTCCGCGTCTTGCGAAAGTCCGACAACATACTTCTGCGGCCATGAATAAAACTCCGCGGTTATATCCGCTCTCTCAAGCGTACGTTTCGCGTAAGCCTGATAGTACATCGCCGCTCTGGTTATCCGGCTGCGCCCAAACGGACGCACGGCATCGGGCCGATGAATGATCGGCACCAGCAGCGGATAATCGACCTTGTGAACCGTTTCGCTCTCCGGTTTGCCGTTCAGGTAATAGGTCGTCCGTTCTGGTTCGAAGTAGGCTACGCGCTCAGGCTTGCCGTTATCGTCTCGGCTGAGTACCGCGTAACCCTCGTAGAGCAGACCGGTAATCTCGTCGATCACGCCGGTCGCATTGGCTCCGTCGATCACCTGTAAGCGCGGGAAATCATCATCGCCGGGCGAGATGTAGATAAAGCTGCAGGACGCTATCAGAGCTGACAGAATCGCGCTGTCAAAGAGGGTGTCCGGGTTATTCATCGCGAAAATCTGGTTGAAATCGAAGTTATCATTAGCAAATTCGCGAAAGATAAGTCGGTCGGCAAGAGCGTCCACCGCCTTAGCACACCAGCCCAGAGTAGCTCTGTACTGAGCACGCAGCGGCTCGGGTATGGTTAGACCGACAGAGCGATCCTGATGCTTCATATCATACTGGCGATAGCGCATTCGGACACGCCTGCTAACCGCGTCAAGCTTTTTTGCAAGATATTCAGGTCCTCTCAGTTCCGCCATAGGGGGTAGCCCCTCCTTTCCGTGAGAAAAAATGTAGAGTACGCCGGTGAAGCTCGGAAGCGAAGGGGGAGGGGGAGGTATGCCCCCTTCTTACACAAACATGCGCATCCTTCTTACACAAACATGCGCATCCTTAAAACGGATTGCTTTGCCTATGCTTTGACCTGGCTATCTGTACGTAGAAAGAATCTACGCACCATTGCCTCTTTTTTTTACCGGTATTACCCTTTTGTCACCTCGTCACCAGGGTGTTTTTATTTACTGTTTTTTCCTCAAACTTTCCCCTGCCAGGTAGGGGGGGGTGTTTTTATAAAACGCACATTTTTGGAAACCGCCTTACTCATTGTCCGCTCCTATACGCTGCCCAATCCTTAGACTGAGGCAGCACCCGGTTACCAATCACCTGGTTTATTTGCCCGGGGTTGCAAAAGAGTTTATCGCTCTTTTGTCTGTTGCAGCTCCAATGCGCAAGCTGTAAGTTCTCCAGGGCGGAGGGGTGACCTCCTTTTGCGATCGGGATTATATGGTCTACACAAGGCGCCATCGGATCAGGCGGTTTCAGTGTCATGTCAACCGGTCGCCCACAGATGCCGCAAGTGTTTTGCGTTGCCATGATCCGCTTCTTATTCTTTGCATATGCTCCGCGGTGCGGTCCACTCATGTCAGCTCGCAACGGTTTAGCCATTTTGTTTTCTCCAGATACATCGACAGCTTGAAGCCGGATCGCTTATACAACTTCGGCGAGACTATTATCTCATGTTTTAAGAGTGAGGATCTTGTCGGATTATGTCGGATCCTGTCGGTTTTGGAGGATTTTTTCACCATAAATCTCTAATCCCTCGTCATGTTTAAGCTTTGCGGTCGTTCTGTGCATGTGCAGCTTCTGCCCGATCGCCTCCCATGACTGGCACTCGATATAGCGCCATTTTAGCGCGATCTGCTGATCATGATCCTTTACCCAGGTATCGATCCGTCGTTCAATCTCCAGCATGTCTTGCGCAATCTCGTACATCCGCTCAACGATGCGCGGCTGCTGTTCCAGCGCTCTTAGGATCGCATCTTCGGTTGCCGTATGTAGTGAGTTTACCTTTTGAATTAACGCTCGCCGCTTAGTTCCGGGAATCACACCTGAGTCCGGCCAGGAAGATGCCGGCCCGACCGCATCGGTTACACTGTAGTAGCGCGATCGTTCGAACTCCAGCTGCTGGCACAGCTTCCGGTATCTCAGCAAATCATTTTGTGCGACCAGCTGTCTTTCTGTCACGTTCTTCCTCCCTCCGCAGGAGCTCACCTATAATCGCCACTCCGCCCCGCTGCAATTCCTTTCGTCGCTCCCGTTCCGA
>JGI24710J26742_10003106_pt1 | contig 14223 bp, 11 predicted proteins | sample BioPla2DNA2_FD_26742 | JGI IMG/M metagenome (IMG submission 26742) | reverse complement strand
ATATGTGGGGGGTCAATTTATAAACGGGGAAAATGATACTTGATAATCAAACATTTACGAACACATATCAAGAATCTAAATTATTAGTCGGACAATAGTGATTTTTAATCTATTGTCCGGGAAAGACAACCCACTTTGGTATGGTCTTTTCCGGACTTCTACTATATGGCTGTTTTTACGGCAAAAACCGGCTTTATGGAACCAGTATCCAGGGAACATTTATCGGATCCTTTCAAAGGCTTTGCCGCTGAGCGTGCCAACATTTGAAATTGTTTTTGCTATCTCGTAAAGATATATGCATGGGACAAAACTTGAAAGAACTGAAGGATTTTCTTGATGAAAAGGTTGCCCAATACAACAATCCAACGTTTATAGAACTGGATCCGATACAGATACCTCATTCGTACACCAGAAAGGAGGATATCGAAATATCAGGCTTTCTTACGGCGGTAATCTCATGGGGCAATCGTACTTCCATAGTTAAAAACGCAAAACGGATGCTGGCCTATATGGGAGATTCTCCATATGACTTTATTCTTGGCCACGATGAACGGCATCTCAGGCAGATTGACGGTTTTGTCCATCGTACATTTAATTCGGTTGACCTATTGACATTCATAGAAGGCCTGAAGCATCTATATAAACATAAAAATGGACTGGAAGGAATATTCGTGAAATATCAGACGCATGATTCATTACAGCCCGCGATCCATGAACTTAAAAAAGAGTTTTTTTACGTTCCACATCTTGAGAGAACCCGGAAACACCTGCCAGACCCGATGACCGGTTCTGCCGCGAAAAAAATCAATATGTACCTCAGATGGATGGTTAGAAAAGATGACAAAGGGGTAGATTTTGGTATATGGAAGAATATACCGCAATCTATTCTTTCATGCCCACTTGATGTCCATTCGGGTAACGTTGCGCGCAAACTTGGCTTGCTCCGCAGAAAACAGAATGACGCTAAAGCTGTACGGGAATTGGATGGAGTTCTGCGTAAATTTGACCCCGATGACCCCGTGAAATATGACTTCGCTCTGTTTGGTCTGGGCGTTAGCGGGTACTTGAATAAATTTTGATGTTCCATGTCAAACAGTTATTTCAATTTCAAACAGTTTTCCATCAAACAGGAGAGGTCTGCCTTTAAAGTGGGTACGGATAGTGTGGTTCTGGGTGCTTATATGGATATAACCGGAGCTAAAAGGATACTGGATATCGGTACGGGAACGGGGTTGTTAGCTTTGATGGCGGCACAAAAATCCTCAGCGGATATTATAGCGCTGGAAGCCGATCGCGACTCCTGCAACCAGGCAATTGAAAATTTTGCCGCCAGCAGATGGTCGGATAGACTGACGGCCATCAATCAACGCATCCAGGAATTTCCCGGTATAGGAGAAAAATTTGATGTTATTGTATCAAATCCCCCGTACTTTTCAAACTCCTTGAAAAATCCGGACAGTAGAAAGGCCAGCTCCCGGCACAATGATTCCCTCTCTTTTGTGGAGCTTGTTCAGGCAGTGGGAAAATTTTTGTCCGCTCATGGCAGGTTTTGGGTTATAATTCCCGCTAACGAGGCCGGGAAAATGGTCAATGCCGCGGAAAAAATCCCACTTTACCCGGAAAAAATGTTAAAGATATATCCAAAACCAAATTCACGGGTATCGAGGATTATTTACTCCTTTTCCAGCAATAAAAGAGATATATTTGAGGAAGAAATTACTGTCGAGGAGGCGACTCGCCATCACTATACGGCCAAATATCGGGAACTTACAAAGGATTTTTATTTGTAGTACCATTTTTGGCGATAAATGGAAACGGTTTCGCGCAATAACAGATATCCGGCCCAATTTTTAGTTAAAAAACGTTAATATTGTCTCCGATCATGAAAAAAGGAGAAAATTCCGAACCATTTTTTACGTCTATCTATTTGAAAGGGGAACCCGAAAATAAGAACGTTTCTGGTAGTGTGACAGAAGATAGGTTGATCAATAGGTGTAAGGATAATGATTGGGCCGCCCAAAAGGAACTCTATAATAAATACGCTCCCAAGATGATGGGGGTATGCTTGAAATATTTAAAAAATAGGGAGACAGCGGAAGATGCGTTACAAGAGGGTTTTATGACAGTATTCACAAAAATAGGTACATTCAGGCACCAGGGATCATTTGAGGGTTGGATGCGCAGGATATTCGTCAATATTTCATGCGATTATCTTAGAAAGGGTAAAAATTTGGTAGTCTTCGAGAATCTGGAAGATTCAGCGCCATTTACCGACAATGAACTCAATGCGCTCGAAAAACTTGAGCGCGATGAATTGATGGAAGCAATTTCAGAGCTTCCGGACCACTATAGAGCGGTATTGACTCTTCGCGCGATAGAGGGTTACACCTTTGAGGAGATAGCTGTAATGTTAAAAACCAGGACAGCGGCGTGTAAATCGACCTATTACAGGGCACGACACCTTTTTGGTGATCTTTTGAGATCTAAACACTTAATTTGATGGAAAGCAGGTTTGAGAACATACTGAAATCGAAGCTTTATGATGCTGATACTCTCCAGGGCTATGAGCCTGACTGGGAGAGTTTTGTCGCTTTTCGGAAAAAAAAGGAGAAGGAGAGGCGGGGAAGAGCAATTGCCATTATCTCGCGTTCAGTGGCGGCATTGTTCATTGTTGCCCTGTCAATTTTTGCCCTTACAAGAGTGGCGAACAATAGGGAGAGACAAACTTTGTTGAGTGGGGGTGCCCCGAAAATAGAGGAAAATACCGAGAGGAACAGGGTATCTGAAAAGATTACCGGGGAGCCAATAACGGAGGTGGTTTCCGCCGGATCAATGCCGAAAAATGTTTCCGCCGGTCCGGCATTGGAAAATATTACCGAAAAATTGGTTGTGGCTACTATCCGGGATATAACGGCGGCTGAAAATATTATGGATAATCCGGAGGATATCGAAAGAAAAACGGCCTATTCCCTCGGTTTGCTCTCTTTGGAAGGTTTTTCTTCCAAAAAACATGAGGATAACATGGGCCAGGTACAGGTAGTTGGAACAAGGTACGACTTGGATGATTATTTGGCCGCATTCGATAGTATTAATATTGATGATGAGCCTCTAAGGAGACAGTGGAGTACCTCTATTTTCGCCAATGCGTTGGCAATGAACGGAACTTTTAGCGGAGAAGCTTCAATGATGGCCGATTTCAGTGAAATACCTGTTTTATCCGCTGACAAACAATACCTAAACTCTGAATATGCTGTTTCCGGGACTAGTGGTCAAGGTGTTTTAACATCCGGAAATTCAAACTATTACAAAGACAATCTTGTCAACTATCCGCCTATTATCGTGAGTGTAATGGTAAGCCGCGACCTGTTTCCCAAAGTTGACCTCTCTACCGGTTTGGTATATACATTTCTCCGCTCAGAATATGCCGAGTACAGCTCGTTCAACGATTATTCGCAAAAAATTTATTACCTGGGAATACCGCTCTCTCTTTCATACGATTTGCTATCGGACAAATCCAGATATGGTTTATACACCGTGGGCGGACTCCTCTTTGAAAAAGCGATATCGGCGTTCGGAACGACAAAGGTATTTGATGGACCTCGCCTTGAGCTCTACAACAAAACCTCTCTAAAAACGCCGGAAATTATGGTATCAGCCAATATGGGGTTAGGGTTTGGTTACGATATAATCGGTGATTTTGGCATATATTTCGAATCTTTTGTCAGTTATTATTTTTATACCGAGGGACAACCGATCTCTTTTATAACCTCAAATGACACATCTTTAAATATGAAAATAGGGTTGAAATATAAATTTTGATACGATGAGAAAAATAATTTTTTTATTGAGCCTTGTGGCGATTACGACATCCTGTATGGATAGGTTTAAGGAACAAAATGATCGTTACGTGAGTTATGGAAATCTTAAATCCGGTTCTCCGGATTGGTATATTTTTTCCGACAAAGGGAACAGATTGAATATTGTGGCCAATGAGGTTGCCGGATTTGAGCTCAAAGAAGATCTTAGGGTAGTTGCCAAATATTCAATTGTGGGTGATCCGATCGATACTGTATATAATATACATATATATGAAATTGAAAAGGTGTTGTGCAAAGATCCTTTAACACCATCACTTCTTTCACAAACAAAAATCGACAGTTTGGGCAGGGATCCCGTAAACATTATCGAGGCATGGTTTGGAGGAAAAAAATATCTGAATATCACCTTTGAACTGCTTCGTCATGATGCCAACAAGGCTCATCATGTTAATTTGGTGTTGGATGAGGAAGAGACTACCGAAAACAAACTGGTGTTTGAGTTCCGACACAACGCTTTCAATGACCTGACATACTACAATGCTTATGGCAGGGTATCATACGACATCTCTTCGTATATTCCCGCTAACCTGACTAAAATTGATGTTACCCTGAAGTGGACCGATTATTATATGATCGACAGATCCATGACAGGCACGTTTTACCTGCCTACCAATAACAGTGGACATGTTGTCACATCGGAAGTAAAATAGTTTTTGTCGGGCATACCGGAATTTATATTAAAACTCCGGGGGCGTAAAAAAAACGACAGCAAATATCTTTTTGTCTATTTGATCAATTATGCTTAATTTCACCCCCTTGCGCCAATAAATGGGGCATTGATATTTCAATTATTGATTCTAATTAAGTTTTAAGTATGAACAAAAATTATGTGTGGGTAGTTTTGACCATTGTCATCGGTTTGACGGGTTGTTCCCAGGGTGCCGGCAAAAAGGTAGTATTAAAAAATGCTCTTGACAGCGCCAGTTATGCTCTTGGGGTAAATACAGGCGGAAGTTACAGTTCTCTCTCTTTTCCCGGAGAGGAACTCGACGTTGACCTTATTATATCAGGATTCGCCCAGGCTATCAAGGGTGAAAATACGGTTATTACGGTAGATGAATCGATAGACTACTTAAATAGATATTTTATGATGGCTTCAAATGCTGATGCCGGAGCAAACCGGCAAGAGGGGGAACGGTTTCTGGCCCAGAACAAACGTCAGGAGGGAGTTGTAGAGACCTCATCGGGGTTGCAGTATAAGGTGCTTACACAGGGTACGGGACCTAAGCCCGCTCTTACTGACGTGGTAATGGTCCATTATTCCGGAAAACTTCTGGATGGAACCGAATTTGACAGTTCCATGGGAGGGAATCCGGTTACATTTGGTTTGGACCAGGTAATAGAGGGATGGACAGAGGCCCTGATGCTGATGCCCGTTGGATCGAAGTACAGGGTATGGATACCTTCAGATTTGGCTTATGGACAGAGCGGAACAGGACCAATCCCGGGCGGAAGCGTACTTGATTTCGAAATAGAACTTTTGGATATCGTTGAATAAAATATTATTGCTCCTCCTCCGGTAATATGGCCAAAAACCAGAAATATGTCGAGACACCTTTAATGAAGCAGTATTACAGTGTCAAGGCAAAACATCCTGACGCTATATTGCTGTTTCGTGTGGGCGATTTTTATGAAACTTTTGGGGAGGACGCCATTAAAACTTCCGAGATACTCGGCATTACTCTTACCCGAAGGGCCAATGGTTCGGCTTCTTCCGTGGAGCTGACCGGATTTCCGTACCATGCTCTGGATACATATCTACCCAGGCTTGTAAGAGCGGGACAAAGGGTCGCTATCTGCGAACAACTGGAGGATCCCAAACTGACAAAAAAAATTGTCAAAAGGGGCATAGTTGAGTTGGTTACCCCGGGCGTATCATTGAACGATAACGTACTTGACAACAAGGAGAATAATTTTCTTGCCGCGGTACATATAGATAAAAATATCGCGGGTGTCTCTTTGCTCGATATCTCCACGGGAGAGTTTCTGGTTGCTGAAGGTACCGTTGAGTATGTCGACCAGATTTTGAGCAATTTTAAACCCAAAGAGGTTCTTTTTGAAAGCGGTAAGAGAGAGATTTTCAGGGAGAGTTTCGGGCACAAGTTGTATACCAATAAGTTAGACGATTGGGTTTTCACTCCTGAAGCGGCAAATGACAGATTGTTGAAACAGTTCGAGACCAAATCCCTGAAGGGTTTCGGGATCCAGAATATGGAGCGTGGCATAATCGCTGCCGGGGCTATCCTTTATTATCTCGACATTACCAGGCATGATCAACTTGGCCATATAACCAATCTTTCCAGGATAGAGGGCGATAAATATGTCTGGATAGATAAGTTTACCATTAGAAATCTTGAACTTTTTTCTTCGCCCCATGAAGGAGCGACTACATTTCTGGATGTTGTGGACCACACGGTTACCCCTATGGGCAGCAGGATGCTGAAAAGGTGGATATCCCTGCCTTTGAAGGATGTTGAAGAGATTGACAACCGGCTCGATGTGGTGGACTTTTTGTATAAAGAGGCCGAAATTAGGTCCAAAATGACGAAATATCTGAAGCAGATAGGCGATCTTGAAAGGCTCATTTCAAAAGTCGCTACCGGTAGGATAAATCCAAGGGAAGTTGTTCAGCTCAAAAGGGCGCTTATGGCGATAGATCCATTGTTGAAAATATCCCGGGAGAGCGGAAATAGGGCGTTAATGTCGCTGGGAGAGGGACTTGACCCATGCCGTCAACTCTCTTCGAAAATAGAGCTTGAAATAAATGATGATCCCCCAATACAGATCGTTAAGGGAAATGTTATCGCTGAAGGGGTATCCGACGAACTTGACGAACTGAGAAAAATATTGTACCATGGCAAGGAGTACCTCGCCGATCTGCAGGAGAGAGAAAGCCTGCGCACAGCCATTCCGTCACTAAAGGTAGGTTTTAACAACGTGTTTGGATATTATATCGAGGTAAGGAACACGCATAAGAATAAAGTACCGCCGGAGTGGATAAGGAAACAGACGCTTGTAAGCGCTGAAAGGTATATAACCGAGGAATTAAAGGAGTACGAAAATAAGATACTGGGAGCCGAAGAGAAGATTTTAACGCTGGAGTCCAAACTCTTCGCGGAAATAGTTGGTTTTATCCTTGGATACATAACTCCCATGCAGACAAATTGTTCGATTTTGTCGCAGTTGGATTGCCTTTTGTCGTTTGCCGGGATATCAGTGGATTTTGGTTATAACAGACCCGTCATAAACGATTCAAAAAAACTTGTAATTGAGGAGGGAAGGCATCCGGTTATCGAGAGACGGATGGAAAACGGGGAATGTTATGTGCCTAACGACATTGAAATGGCCAATGACGACCAGCAGATAATCATCCTTACCGGGCCAAATATGTCCGGTAAATCGGCCCTGCTCCGACAAACAGCGTTAATAGTACTTATGGCTCAGATTGGTTGCTTCGTACCGGCAAAATCGGCCTCGATAGGGATAGTGGATAAACTGTTTACCAGGGTGGGGGCATCGGATAATATCTCACTGGGAGAATCAACATTTATGGTTGAGATGAACGAAACGGCCAGCATACTCAACAATTTGTCCGACAGAAGCCTTCTGCTACTTGATGAGATAGGAAGGGGAACAAGTACATATGACGGTATTTCCATAGCGTGGGCAATGGTGGAATATCTTCACGAAAGCGAAAACAGGCCCAAAACGATATTCGCCACCCATTATCATGAGCTCAATGAGATGGAGAACTCTTTCAAAAGAGTCAGAAATTATAATATATCTATCATGGAGTCAAACAATAAGATTGTTTTTCTCAGAAAGTTGAAAAGGGGTGGGAGTGAGCACAGTTTTGGTATTCATGTGGCCCGGATGGCGGGAATGCCCAAAAGTGTGGTTGCCAGGGCAGATGAGATATTGAAAAAGATGGAAGAGGGGAGGGACAAGGGTGAACTGGCCAAGCCTGTCGCTGAGATTGCCGGAGAGAGGGAAGGGCTTCAACTCAGTATATTCCAACTCGATGATCCGGTTTTAAAACAGATAAGGGATGAGATACTGGATTTGGATATTGATAATCTTACCCCGATGGAGGCGCTCAACAAACTTTACAGTATAAGGAAATTCCTTAAATAATGTTCCGGAAAATCTGGAACTCAGATTTCCTATGTTCAACTTATCAACGCAATATTTTAAATCTCTTTCTGTGTGTGGGAGTTTACAAACAGGATAGAGCCTACCTGATCATATCCGGATAAAATATCACTGTTTCTCTTTAGGGCCTCGGCGCTGAAACCGATCATTGTAAGGGCCGCTTTGCCGGATTTCTCGTTTATTATGCTTCTGAAATTTACATCAGTGTCAACTACAATGATTTCTATGTTTTTTTCGGTGATGGGCAGTCTGCCCGTTTGTACCAGTTCACTCAGTTTATTGCGGGTCTCCTCGTACTCTCTCTGGTGACATATCTCAAATATCCTTATCGGGGCCCTTCTCCAGTCGGGATGGCCGGAGATAATAAAGCTTAGCATAATAAGAAGGCTGGCATTTTCTGTCTCGGAAAAACTTATCCATATGTGGATTCCATTCCTGAAGATCATCTCTTTTGAGCTGGAGGCAAGGAGACAAATATCAAAAGCACCGGCTTTGATCAAACCAATATTATCAATTATTTCGGGCAGATCCTTTGGATTCTCTTTATCGTATTCAAAAACCACCATATTGTTTTCCATTCCGGATATGCCCGGAACCTGGATTGCCTGCACAATCGCGGAGGTATATGAGGGTGAAATAATGGTGTCGACAAACAGGTGGTTTTGTGTGGTGTCGTACATATCGATTAACTTGGCCAGCTCCTCCGCGGCTTGCTGATGAGTGGCCTTTGAATAGTATCCGTCTATCCTGTGAAGATATGTGCCAAAACCGTACTTATAGGAGACCCAGTTCAAAAGTTGGAAAGCTTTTGATCTGACAAATGAGTCTTTTGAGATACAGATGGCACTGGGCCGCCACTCTTTCTGTTTGACCTTGCTTCCGGATCGTTGCAGATATACCTGAATATTCCTGTTTACCTGGAACAGGGCATTGGCGAAAAGCGACTCCAGGCCAAGGCGATCCTTATGGATAATATTTATTAAGAGATAAAGCCCGATCATCACTATAACGGCAACTAAAGCGAATTTTGTGTCAATTTTGAACATCACCCAAACCGATAGAACAAATCCAAGCAGGGAGATGTACCACTTTGATCTGAATGAGGGGCGGTAGGAGGGTGAAGAGCCAAAATGGTTCAGGAATGAAATCAGGCAAAGGGAGCCATAAGAGACCATGAAAAATATTGATATAATTTTCGCTACGGCATCAATGCTACCCATAAGAATAAAAGCCAAAGCGATAACAATAGTTACAATGGAGGCATTAATAGGCTCATTATCAGACTTTCTGCTATAAGATAACCAGTTGTTTATTTTTTTGGAGGGAAATAATCCATCCAGGGCCAGCGCCTGCAGTGTCCGGGGAGCCACCATTACCGAGCCCAATGCGGAAGAAGATGTTGATGCGGCCAAACCGATCGGGATTATTATTGCGCCACCTATGGCTATGTTTTTCATTATAAGCTGATTGCCTTCAGCCAGCATCTCCTCGGGACTGACCGTAACCGCCAACTTATAGGCTACCAGTATATAAATTATCATTCCTATTAAAGTGGCTGACAGTGTTCCCAGCGGAATAGATTTTGAAGGGTTTTTCAGGTCGCCCGATAGTCCCACACCGGCCGTTATTCCCGTAAAGGCCGGAAAACAGATGCCTAAAACTATGAAAAACTGATCCATGTTTCTTATATCCCCAATCGGTATTCTTCCTCCCTGAATTTCACCGAAATCAGTCTTTCCCAAAAAGAACATCAACAGTGAAACCGCGAGAATGAGATTAACCAGGAACAAGGTCTTTACCCCTCCACCAGCGCCTTTTTTCAGTACAATAACAGATATAAGTATCATTACCGGGATACTGATTACCTGTCGCGGAAGCACTCTTCCACCAAAAGCATCGCTATAGGCATCGAACACAAACTCAAATGTCTCCGTGAACCCGATTACATAAAAAGCCACACTGATCGCTTGTGACAAAAAGAGAGCTATTCCAATAGTGGCACCGATATTGAATCCAAAAGAACGGGAGATTATGAAATATTCTCCTCCCCCTTCAACCCTTTTGTTCGTCGCCAGTTCAGATATTGCCAGTGCTGTAGGGATAGTAAGCGAATGGCCCAATAAAATAATCAGTATGACTCCCCAGAATCCAAGAGTTCCTACCGCATATCCGAATCTCAGGAAAAGTATGGCTCCAAGAATTGTGGAAATCGCGGTAAGGAAAACAGGAGCTGTCCCAAATTTTTTATTGTTGCCAATCTCTGTTGCCATATAATTTTTGTTATCCCACAAACAGCCCCAAAATTACAAAAATTGTAGGGAAAAATACTTTTTCTTGGTAAAACGATAAGCCTTGCCCCTAATTTTTAACGGTAAAAACTCTTCAAATGTCGCTTTAGTGGACGATAAAAAATCTCAATGATAAATTTGCGGAGAGTTGGGCGATTAAAATGGAATATGGATTATAGATATCTGAATATTTATACTCTCTTTTTATTAACAAAAAAAGAGTGTCTCGACTTTTGAGACACCCTTTTCAATCTGAACTTATGAATTATAAAGTCTGTTTATCCTCTTACAATCTCCTCTTTGTCTTTGTCCCAGTACATGGTTCTTCCTTCAAGGTAGGCTCTTGTTCCCATATGGGCGGTTATTGACTCTTCAAATGCGCTGTCGATGGCATTTGAAGGAGTCTTGCCCTGACGTATGCACTCAAGCCATTCGCGAAGATGAAGATGGGTAGTGTCATAACGTTTCCCGTTGACATAGGTATAGAGCAGACCTCTCTTAGCGAAGTAGAGTTCCGTGGCCGATGTTACGGCATCCACCTTGCTTTGTCCCGGTACATAAGTAAAGAATGGCTCATCGGTTGATATTATGCCATCAGCGATTTTTTGGGCGTAACGTTCTGAATTCATATCGGCTGTCAGTGTCAGCATATCTGAAACCTCCATTGATGCTTCAGTTCCCATAAACACTTTGCCTCTGTTTCTGGAACTTGCCAGCGTGGCGCTGTAGAGCATCGCAATATCCCTTTCGGGCCATTCAAAGGTAGTTTGAAGCACATCGGGAACGGTGCGGCCGTCTTTGAACTTGTAAATACCTCCGGATGAGGTTGCCGAATAGGGAATGCCAAGTTTCATGATCTGGTTGACAGCGTCGTATTCATGAGTCAGCAGGTCGCCCGACAATCCTGTACTGTAATCCCACCACAAGCGCCAACGGAAGAATCTCTCGAGTGAGAAATAGTCGCGCGGCTCGGGACCCATAAATCTTTCCAGTTTGGCGCTCTTCATATAGTCGTTGTACTCTTTGATACGATCCGGATCTCCTTCAAATTGTTTCCAATCGATAGTTTCAGGAGAAGCTCCCTCAATGATCGGGTAAACCCAGGCACCGTTATCATCGTTTCTGTTTGTGCAGACCTCAATAAGGTTTACATGGCCAAGAAGCCCGTTCTCAATTATCTCCGCGGCTTTTTGGTAACTGGCTGTCTGCCTCCCCTGATGTCCCAATTGAAAAACAATGTCCGAATTTCTTATAACATCGCGCAAAAGATATGTTTCGGGAACTGTCCATGATGCCGGCTTTTCACAATAAATGTGCTTGCCGGCGATCGCGGCGTCCATGGCCATTGTTCCATGCCAATGGTCGGGTGTGGCAATAATCACCGCATCAATATCGTCAGCTGCCAGAAGTTCTTTATAGGTGGCGTACCGTTTTGGCGTTGGGCCGAAATTCCCGTCTGACCCTTCGCGATAGATATTTGAACCTGCAAGTTGAGCGGCTTTACCGTAGTTATCGAAGATATCGCACACACCGTTGACAACCACATTCAGATCATCCTGTTCCCTGAACTCGTCAAGACGGGTATCGTCCGGATTCGCGTTTTTGGCGAACATAAGCGCGTCAATATGCGAAGGTTCGGCGAAACCCAATGCCCTCATCAACTGTTTGCCCCTGATACCGAAACCAATCAGCCCAAGACGAATGGTTTTCCCATCTGCCATAGGTTCGAGAAATTCGGCATCTTTGGAACTAAGCTGGAATACATCGGAGATGTCGCGCCCTTTTAACGCGACGTTTCTGGTCTTAACCGCACCGTACGCGACTACTCCCAGGACAGGAACTGTAGCCAACGATTTCAACACATCGCGGCGCCCGATTTTTGGGGACTCTTTTTTATCTGTGTTTTCTGTATTCTTTGTATCTTTTTCTTTTTCCATGGCTCAAAGTATAAATTTTTGAAAACTCTTTGGCAGAACACCGATCAACAATCTGTCCAAGCCGATGATCCTACCGGATGGGAACACATAAAGTACGCCCAGTGCCGCTAACTCAACAACATTTTTATTGATCCAAAAGTATGAACCCTCCATGGCTGTAGCATATTGAACCCCAATTATTGCCGGGTGTGACATGGTGTAAAGAAGAAGAAGGAGCATCCCACCAATAGAGGAGAGGCGGGAGAAACAGCCTAAAATTAATCCTAACCCAACGAGCACCAGGGCCCATTCATTAAGAAAGTCTATATAGTTCATCAAGGTTTGGTTATAAGACATCTTGACAAACATAGGTCCGAAAAGACCGGCGGAGTCCATTAGATAAGAAGATGCGCTCCAGTTTGGGTTAAGAACCTTAACCAAGCCTTCATACAGGAAATGCCATCCCACAAAAACTCTAAGGATCACCAACCAAGTTAGTTGAAAATTGTTGTAAGTTTTTCCCATTATTGCGATATAGTTAGTAATAAGTTAGTAAACACAACGGACAAGGGAATCCGACCCGCCTTTTATTGCATATATTAAATGTATCTTTTCAAACAAAAACCTTAATTTCCCAGCGCATAAAGATAGGGTTCTTTGAATAATTAAGAAAATTTTACAGTGTTAAAAATTATCGCAATGAATGTTGAAATTTGCCGACCACCATTTTGCCGGGATTTATTGGGACAAATTCTATTCCCAGGGGGGGGTGAATAAGTGGGCTCCTGAGCATAAAGGTGTGTCCCAAAGATCATTACAATTACAAAGATCAAATTTCCTATTTGCATAGGATTATTTTTTACAAGAATTTGAATATACGGACACTTAATTTATTACAAAAATATTTATTGTTATTGAAAATAGAGTAAATTTGCTCGGATAGTCAGTGATAGCCAAAACAGCGATTTCTCATAACTTCTAACTAACATAAAACTTTAACTATTATGAGCAAAATTACAAGATCAGATTTCTTAAAGACCTCAGCTCTCGGAATGGCGGCTGTTACCATCATTCCGAGTAAAGTTGCCGGTGCCGCGATAAGCGGAGTCTCGGCTCCTTCCGACACATTCCAGTTAGCCGCCGTCGGGGTGGGAGGACAGGGCTCGGGTAACCTTCGTCAGTTGGTCGGCACCGGTGAAGTTCCACCGCCGACCAATGCTACAGCGGGATTCACCGCGAGCCGGCCGGAATCAACTTCCACCATTCCAAAGAAAATTGATGGTGTCAACCTGGCCGTAATGTGTGATATTGACCAGGAATACGCCAAAGCAACTTATGATCGTTACCCTGATGCCAAGAGGATACCGGACTGGAGAGTGATGCTCGACCAGATGGGCAAGGATATCGATGGTGTTATGGTGGCCACACCTGACCATACCCATGCGGTTATAACCGCAAACGCGATAACTATGGGTAAACATGTCTATGTTGAAAAACCCTTGACACATTCCGTATACGAGGCCAGACTTCTCAGGAAGCTTGCCGAATACTATGGAGTGGCGACCCAGATGGGCAACCAGGGAGCATCGGGTGAAGGGGTCGCTCAGGCATGTGACTGGGTTTGGGCCGGAGAGATCGGTGAGGTAACCGAGGTTGAAGGATACACAAGTCGTCCTATGTGGCCACAGGGCCTGGATACTCCCACAACGGAAGATCCTATTCCGTCAACTCTTGACTGGGATAAATTCATAGGACCGGCAAAATTCCGTCCTTACAACGCCGCATATCATCCATGGAACTGGCGCGGTTGGTGGGATTTTGGTACAGGGGCTTTGGGTGATATGGCATGCCATAACCTCCATCCTGTATTTAAGTGTCTTAAATTGGGACATCCCATCACTATTCAGGGTTCATCTGTTGGTTCTAAACCCGATTCATGTCCTCATGGGCAGTATGTCACCTATACTTTTCCCGATAGGGGAACCATCG
>JGI24710J26742_10003101_pt1 | contig 14237 bp, 12 predicted proteins | sample BioPla2DNA2_FD_26742 | JGI IMG/M metagenome (IMG submission 26742) | reverse complement strand
GAAGCCATTCCGGTACTCGATTCAGTACTTTTAGTAATCCTTTTTTCTTACGATTGACCACTAATTCCTTTGGGAAATCGCAATACTCCAATATTTTTAAACAGCCTTCAAAACATCCTACATCACAAAAAATATGCGCATCACTTCCCAATATAATTGGTACTTCCTTTTTCTTACAGTATTCTAATAATACCAAGTCATTTTCCCATGCATTCTGTCGTCCGGAAGCAGGGCCAAAAGAAGAATTATTTAATTCTAATACCACTTCCTGTTCTTTTGCTGCATCCGTCAATCGATCATAATCTAAGGGATAACGGTTGTCATCCGGATGTCCGATAATTTTTAAATATGGATTTTTCATTGCTCCAATTAACGCACTGGTATTCTCTTCTTTACTTCCTGACTTAATACAAGGAACATGAAGACTTGCTATTACATAGTCCAATGCCGGATATATTTTTTCTTCCACATCAATGGTTCCCTGATAATCCATAACATTTGCTTCAATTCCTTTTAATATTTTTACGCCCTGAATTTCCTCTGGAATTGCTCTGTAATTGGTAAAAAAGATTGGATTGGTCGTTCCCGGCATACTGATTGCATGGTCTGAGGTTCCCAAAATCTTCAATCCCTTTGCCGCTGCCTCTTCCACATTTTCTTTTAACGTACCATACGCATGTCCACTGGCAACTGTGTGGCTATGCAGGTCAAATAATAATTTCATACTGCTTCTCTTCTTTCTATTACCATTTTTATATTTTGTCCCGGCTCATATTCTTCATTGGCACTTGTGTATACGGTAAAATTATCTTCGCCATACTGCACCGAATAGTGTATTTCCCGACCATTATACTGTTTATTGGTTATGACACCCGGAATACCTTCACCCTGTGTTACCAGCCTTATTTCTTCCGGTCGTACCGGATATAGTCCTTCCTGATGAAATACAGGTGCGATTTCACCGTCATGGTACCGGATAGGCTCATTTAACACTTGGAAATAGTCTCCGTTCCATCTACCTTTGATTAAATTGCATTTGCTGACAAANGTAGACACAAACCGCGTTGCAGGATGACAATATATCTCTTTGGGTGTTCCTATCTGCTCTATTTTTCCGTCCTTCATAATAATGATTCGATCTGCCATTGCCATCGCTTCACTCTGATCATGAGTTACATATACAATAGTCGCACCTGTCATCTTATGAATATCTTGAATTTCCTTTCGCATACTGATTTTTAATTCTGCATCCAATGCACTTAACGGCTCATCCATAAGAAGCACCGATGGCTTTCCTACAATAGCTCTTGCCAATGCTACTCGCTGTCGTTGTCCACCGGATAATTCCCCCGGCAATCTGTTTTCCAATGCCGTAAGTCCGGTACACTTTAACGCATAGTCCACCATTTTTTCTTTTTCCTGGGCTGAATAAATCCACCAATGGTACGAAGCAATGTGGTTTTTCCACAACCGGAAGGTCCTAAAATTGCAATAAACTCTGAATCCTTAATGGAAACATTAATATGATCCAACGCTAATGTTTGATTGAACTTTTTGGTTACATTTTCTATTGAAAGACTCATATACACGTTCCTCTACTTTTTTATATTCACTATTTTTATGATTGATAAGAAAATATCCTGTTAGCACTAACACCACAATTACCACTGACATGGCTGCTGCAAGATTATAATCTCCTGCCTGCTGAAAATTAAAGATCATTAAACCAATGGTTTTGGTTCCTGCCGCCGCAAGCATGGATGACAGCGTCAGTTCTGTTAATGCTGAAACAAATATCATAAAGGTACTAGACAACACTGGTCGAATTAATAAGGGAATCAATATTTTCCCCCACACTGCAAAAACACTTCTTCCGGATGCTGCGGCAGCTTCCTCTAATGCAGGATGAATGGACAACATTGCTGTTGCACTTCCCTTTATTTGTAAAATTAAATAGCGGGTTACATAGGCTATCATTAAAATACTAATGGTTCCATAAATTCCCGGGCGAATCCCCGGCAGTGGCTCTACCCAATGAAAAATCATAGATAATGCCAGTACAATTCCCGGAATGGCATAAGTAAGAGATGCACTCTTTTCTACCAAAGTAATCATTCTTCCCGGATGACGTACTTTCTGATAAGCAATAGCCGTTCCTATGACAATACAGATTATGCAACAACCACAGGCAAGCATCAAACTGTTTCGTATTGCATCTAATATACCTTTATTCTGAAGGATTGCAGTGAAATTATCTGTGGTAAATTGGTCTAAGGTCATTTTTACGCCGTAATTTTTTTGAAATGCGCTGGTAAACATGGAAATCAACGGCACAATATTAATGATACACAAAAAGAGAATTACACCGTATTGTAAAACTTTTCGTTTCCCTGAACTTAACGGAATACGCACAGAATAATCTTCCTTAATACTTTCCATTCCAGAACTCTTTTTTCCAAATATTCCTTCTACCAACGTTCCCGCTACTGCAATTACCGATAAAATCACTGACAATGTAGCCGCTAAAGAAAAGCTATTTGGTCCAAAACTAATAGACTTTTCATAGATGTAAGTACTTAACACCGGAATTCCCGAAGAAATTCCTAAAAATGCCGGAACAGCAAAGTTATCAATCGCTGCTAAAAATGCCAGAATACTTCCACTGATAATTGCCGGCATTGCCTGAACTAAATTGATTTTAAGCATCGCCTGTCCGATTCCATAACCACAAGTCCGCGCTGCCCATTCCATATCTGTTGGTATTTTACGCAACATATGAATTACATTCATATATACAATAGGTACATTACAAAATCCCAAAACTAAAATAATACCTGCTATGGAATAGACGTTAATCTTCCCAAGTCCCATAGCTGAAAGTGTCTGGTTAATCATTCCCTTTTGGCTAAAAAGACTGCTCCAGGAAAGAGTGATGATGTAGGATGGAATAATAAATGGAAGTAACACCAGTAATTCCAGTAACCTTTTTCTTCGCACATTGGTATATGCAATAATAAATGCAAATGCGCTGCCTAATATTGCTGCAATGGCAGTTGATCCTACTGCAATCACAATGGTATTTAAAATTGCTTTTCTGGTTCTATCTTCTTGCAGGAGAAGGGCATAGTTCCACAGACTATACCCTTCCTCTGACTTTAGACTCATGAGAAACAACCGCACAATAGGCGCAATAAATACCAGTATGATTAACAAATAACATAAACTGTGAATTGCATGCTTTTTTCCTTTTTTTAACGTTTCCATGGGTCTCTCCTGCTTTTACTGGAACAAGGAGCTAAACTGCTCTTTATCTGTTTCTCTTGCTTTATATAACTCATAAATATCATATGTCATAGTCTTTAACTCACTGATACTCTTTAATCCTTCCGGCGCCTTAACGCCTTCTTTTATTGGAGTGTAACCGATAGATGCTGCTAATTCCTGTCCTTTATCTGATAAAACATAATCTACAAATGCCTTTGCTAATTCTTCATTTTTAGTATCTTTTAAAATTCCAATTGGCTCTGTTACACATGGAGAACCTTCTTCCGGATATACAAATTCTACCGGTGCACCTTCCTGTTTTGAACGAACTGCCATATAATCAACAATTACACCTGCTGCTTTTTCACCTGCTACAACTGATTTTTGAATTGCACCGTTTCCTTTATCAACAGTAACTCCGTTTTCTTTTAATGCTTCATAATAATCCCATCCTAATGCATCATTTCTGGTCATTACTCCAAGATTATATGCTGCTGCACCTGAGTACAATGGACTTGGCATAATGGTATTGTCCTTAAAAGTATCCTTTGCCAGCTCTGCAAATCCTTTTGGTGCTTCTGATACCATATCGGTGTTATAGATAATACCGGTAGAAATTACTTTTGTTCCTGTATACATGTGATCTTTATCAATAAATTCTTCCGGAATTCCTTTTAGTTCCGGAGACTCATAACTCATCATTAAATCCTGTTCTTTTAAAGATTCAAATGTAACGCTGTCAGCAACTAACAATACATCTGCCAATACGGAATCTGCCTGATTTGTGTCTGTCTTACTATTTCCGCAACCTGCCAAACTTGCTGCTACCAGCACTACCGCTACTGCTTTTGCCAATAAACTTTTTTTCATTTTTTTCCTCCATAATTCTTTAAAAAATTAACATTTTTCCTGGCTACTGAAAATTCTTTGCTTGAATCAAATCCTTCTACTACAAATGGGAGCTGATATTTCTCTAATATAGGAAGAAGTTCTGTAAAATCATAATCCCCCTCCGGCAACGGAGTATGAAGATGTTTTCCCTGCCGATTACTAATGTGGAACTTTGAAAAATGCTTTCCCTCTTCTAACGCTGTGAAAATTTCTTTTTTCCCTTCACAGTGGGCAATGTCTAACGTATAACAAAATTCATCTTCCATTTCCTGTGTGATTTTCTTCATAGCACCTACTGAAGTGGCATATTCTTTTGGAATTTCTTCCATGATTTCCAGCAAAATATCTATATTTTTTTGTTTCGCGTACTCCAGTATTTCCTGTAATGACTGATGCATTCGCGGATAATATTCCTCCATATTTCCGGCAACTGTTGCATGTCCCGGATGAACGGTAACTTCATCGGCATTTAATTCCACTGCCAGGTCAATGGACTTTTCAATTTCTCCAACGGATGCCTTGCGAATACTTTCATTCAAAGATGATGGATTCAAATCCCAACTACAGCTATGAACTACTGTCTTTACTGGGTAAAGTGCTGACAACCTTTGATATTCTTCTATGGAATATCCTCTTTCAAACCAATGTTGTGCCCACATTTCCACTCCATCCAGCCCATTGCTGTAAATAAAGGAAAATATTCCTTCCAATGAAGCATTCCACAGCAAAGTGGAACCTAAGTAAATCTCTGACATATGAATCCTCCTCGTCTGTTTCAGTCATGAGTTGATAATAGAGTTCTTTTGTAAAATGTAATGATATACTTTTGTAAATTTTGAGTAAATTTATTTCATTTTTATTGTTTTGCAATTTTTATTGCAATTTTGAGATATTTTGTTAGAATAAAGGTAACTATTCTAGGTGGCTCCAATAGAGTCACCGCCCCATAAATGAGCAAAATTATAAAAATTTCTACCTGGAGGTTTCAAGAAATGCTTGAAAAATTATATGAGGAACATAAAGATTCTTTTTCTAAATCAGATTACAAAATTATGGATCATTTGATGAAAAATCAAAGAAATCTTCCCTATCTTACCACAGAAAGTCTTGTAGACTCCCTGGGCTTAAGCAGCTCTACGGTATCTCGCTTTTGGGAAAAAATTGGATTTCAAAATATGAAAGACTTTAAAGATTTTGTACGTCTTGCCGAGCAGTCCTCCCCTTCTGCCAGAACTTCATTTGCTTTAAAACGTTGGCAAGCCGAGGAAAGCCATCTAAAGAATATAAAAAGTCAATACGAAGACCATATCATGCACACACTGGATAAGTTAGAACCGGAGGTACTTCACCAGGCAGTACATACTATTTTAACAGCAAAGCATCTTTATTTCTTCGCTACCGATGCCGCCATTGGTCTTGCAGATATTTTAACTTATCGTTGTCGCCGCCTTGGGCTTACCTTTACTCCCATTGCCACCGGTTCCGGTATCTATGAAACTATGACCAACCTTGGCAGTCGTGACCTGGTGATTATGTTCAGCTATTCCCGCCTGTTATCCGAAGTGCAAATTTTACTCCGTCATGCCAAAAAGGTTCACTATAAGACCATTTTGTTTACAGACCTTCTTGCTTCTCCGGAAATTACCCAGGCGGATATACTTCTTTACAGTTATCGGGGTGAACCAAATGAATATCATTCCATGGTCGCCCCGATGACGGTTGTTGATTTATTGATTATGAAATTGACAGAGGAATGCCCGGATGCAGTAAAACGTGCGGAATACTTAGAACAGCTCCGGGAAAACTATTCAAACTTTATCAAGCGGTAAATCAAGATTTCCTACTTATTGACGATTTGATGAGATTTTTACGCTATTCTTTGTAAAACTGCCTCTGCTAACTGTCTGTGTCCGTTCTCGTCTAAATGCTCACGGTCTGCGCCACTTGCCTTGGCGTAGTCGGATGCAGCTAAAAAGGCACAACCGTTGCGCTTTGCCACCTGTTCATAAACTGCCTTTAAGCCCTTTGAAGTTTCAACGGATTCCTGATTAAATTCCGGGTCATATCCTTCTTCTCCCACACCTTCTCCCAGCAAAATAGGAGATACCAAAAGAATCTCAATATTTTCATCCGCCGCCTGTATCTGGTGAACCAGCTTTTCTACGCCCTTTCCAATTACTTCCGCAGATGCCTGATAAATTGTTTTGCAATCATTGGTTCCAAGCATGAGAACTACCTTTTCCAATGGCTGATGTGATTCTAAAATCATAGGAAGTACTGCCGCACCTCTTCGATTGTCCCGCAGTTCATCTTCAAAGACCGTTGTTCTTCCACAAAGACCTTCCTCCACTACCTGAAAACCTTTTTCCCTTATCCCTTCTGCTAAAATTCCAGTCCAACGCACTTCCCAAGGATAGCGGTCCTTCGTTCCCGGAATCAATCCATAGGTATTTGAATCTCCAAAGCATAATATCTGTTTCATCTGCATCCTCCTGTCTATTTCCTATATTTCATACTTATTAACTAGGTTATATATGGATTATATGCAGAAAACAGTATTCTGTCAAGAGGATTTTTAACTTTTAATGCATCTTTTATTATTTCAAAAAGCTGCCACTGAGATTTTTTTCTCATTGACAGCCTCTTTTTAACCCTTTTAAACTTTTGCTTTTGGTACAAACTCAATTTTCAAAACCATATCCATTCCATCAGCAAGACGTTTTAATAATTTCAATGATGGATTCCTGGTTCCATTTTCTAACTTGCTAATATCCGCCTGATTAATTCCCGTCCTTTTGGCAAGCTCCTTTTGCGTAAGATTCTGCGAAATTCTGGCATCCACAATTGCCCGAATAACATCCATTTCCGGCTGAATATCATTCCATTCTTTCTGAAACTCTTCGTCTTGTAACTGTTCATTTAAAAATTCTCTAAATTCACTCATGATGTTCCATCCTTTCTAAGAAATGATTTCGATATGTCTTTGCCAATTTTATTTCTTGTTTTGGGGTTTTTTGGGTTTTCTTAATAAATCCATTTGTAATAACTATTCTTTTCTCAAAATAGAAAAAATATAATACTCTTGATATATTATTTCCAACTTTTACCCTTATTTCAAAAATTCCGTCTTCTAAATATTTACTATATGGCTCTCTAAGATAGTTTCCCTTTTCTTCTAGTATATCGATTATTCCCAACATTCTAGCTCGCATTTTCTTATCAAGGCTTAAAATAAATTCTTTTGCAGGTTTTTCTCCATTATCTTTTGTATAAAACTCTACATCAAATCTATTTTTTATCTTTCTTCCTCCCTTCTACTTTAATCATATTATATGGTATATATGCCATACTGTCAACTTACAAAAATGACCTTTTTATAATTTTCTCTCTTGCATCAAATGTTTTTTATAAGGTATTTTTCCTTACCCTCTCCATCGATTCAAACATGCAAATACTTCCTGTTTTCTAGGCATTGCAAGTCCTGACGGTAAATAATTTCCATCACAAATTCCAGCCAATCCTCGTTGCGCCAATATCTGTTCTAACTTCCCTAGGATTTCCTGAAGTGTTTCTTCTCCTCTTCCCATATTCATCGCTACATATTTTAAAATATACCCCAGAGCCGTTACCTGCTCCACATCTGCAATCTGCTCTAAATAACGTAAATCCACAGTTTCATGGTTTAAGGAAAATCCATCCTTTCCCTGCACTTTTACCTTTATCCTGTCATCACCACGTTTTCCTTTTACATAGAATTCTAATTTTCGTTCAAAGGATGGTCGTTCACTTTTCGGTACTTTTTCCACCGGAATTGGGAAACTCTCCGCCTCTTGTTTGGCAAAGTCGGTAATATCCCGTGGAATATACTGCTCCATCTGCAAAATTACATCCGCTTTATGAAAATAAGAGCCGGAACTTCCTGCTACCAATATAGTAGAAATACCGTAGTGTTTATACAACTCCTCAATTCGGTCTATAAACGGTGTAATCGGCTCCGCATTCCTGCTTACCACACGCTGCATCAGCTCATCTCGTATCATAAAGTTAGTTGCACTGGTATCTTCATCAATTAAAAATACTTTCGTTTCTGCCTCCATTGCCTCTATTACATTTGCTGCCTGAGAGGTGCTTCCGCTGGCGTCTTCCGTGGAAAAATGTTTTGTATTCTTCCCGTTTGGCAAATGATTGATAAACATAGATACATCTGTATTTTTAATACTTCTGCCGTCCTCTGCCCGAATTTTCATTGCAGAACTATCCGTTATGACATACTCTCGACCATCTCCGGCAATGTGATTATAAACACCCATTTCCAAAGCTTTTAACAAGGTAGATTTTCCGTGATAACCGCCACCCACAACTAATGTGATCCCATTTGGTATTCCCATTCCTGTTAATGTTCCATAATAAGGCAATTCTAAGCTTACTCTTAATGACTCTGGTGACCGAAATTTTATCGCACCTTTCATAGGCTTTTGAGAAATACCTGACTCTCTTGGTAAAACACTACCATCTGCCACAAAGGCACACAGATTGCGTTTTTTTAATTCTTCTCGAATATACTGCTGGTCTTGTGACAATTCCATAACCTGCTGCACTTGTTTTTTATTCAACGACTTATAATATAGGGACTTTCTTACGCACTCCGGTAAAAAATCAAATATTATTTTCTCCAGTTCTCTTGCATTAATGGTTCTTCCGTTTGCAGGAAACCCAATTTCCAGTCGCAGCAAAATGTCACCATTTTCTTCTTGTATACTGCATGCACTGCGTTCTAAAATTTCCTGTCCCGGACGACTTACCGACATTAAGCCACTCTTTCCCGATCCCTTCGCCTGAAATGCAAAGCCCGCTACTTCCTTCCCAAACTGCCGCAATAAGTAATCCTGCAATGCAATTCTTTTATGCTCCTTATCATATAATTCCTTTGCAAAACCTGCCTGTGCTCCTTTCACCTGTACGCTCACTTTAGAAGGTGCCGCAAATGGGTCCCCTTGTACATGGTCTATACTTAACACATAACCCGGGAACTGGTATTGTCCCCGGGTTTCTTTATAGGCAGGATATCCTTTACGGTCAATTTTTTTCAATAATTCCCTTAATTCTATCGCCTGTTTCATTGCTTTTGCTCCTGCTTTTCTTATTTTCTTTTTGCTTCTTCCAAGTCTTTTTGCACCTGTTCCAAATTTTCACGAATGGAAAGGTGCTGTGGACAGACAGTTTCACACTTTCCACACTTTATACAGTTGACTGGTCTTTCTTTTTCCTCCATCTCTTCCCAAGAATACTTTATAACTCCATATCTTTGGTAAATATGATACTGATTCCAGATTCGGAAGTTTTTCGGAATATTCACACCTGCCGGACATGGCATACAGTAAGCACATCCGGTACAACCATTTTTCACCCTGCTGCGTAGTGTTTTCACCACTTCATTAATGGTACTTTCCTCTTTTTCATTTAACGGCTTAAAATGTGTGAAGGTATTCAGGTTATCCTGTGCCTGTTCTTCTGTAGACATTCCACTCAACACTACTTTTACATTTGGGTGACTTGCTACCCAGCGCAATGCATAAGAAGCAACCGACTTATCCGCATCTAGTTTATGAAACATCTCTTCGATGTCTTCGGAAAAACCTGCCAGACTTCCGCCACGAACCGGCTCCATAATTACAAGCGGTACTCCTAACTTTTCCGTCAATGCATACCCCTTGTCTCCTGCCTGTTCTTCTGTATCCATGTAATTATACTGTATTTGACAAAAATCCCAGTCTCTGCTTGTTAAAATTTCCTCAAACACTTCATAGTCATCATGAAAAGAAAATCCCAGGTATTTAATTTTTCCTTCCCTCTGTAACTTCTCACAATGTTCTATTACATTTAGCTCTTTCACTTTTTCCCAACGTTCTTTGTCCAAGGCATGAATCAGATAAAAATCTACATAATCTTTTTGTAGTCGCTCTAACTGTTCCTGAAAGATTCTTTCTGTATCTTCTTCCTTTTCCAGTAGCCAGGTTGGCAATTTGGTTGCCAGGTAATAAGTATCTCTGTCATACTTATTTAATACTCGTCCTACAAATGGTTCGCTTGCCTTTTCATGATATGGATATGCAGTATCAAAGTAATTTACCCCTGCCTGATATGCCATATCCAACATTTTTTCTGCTCTTGGCTCATCAATTTTACCTTCTGGGGTTGTAGGAAAACGCATGCATCCAAATCCCAGCAAACTTGCAGTTACACCAAGTTTTTTCATTTCTCGCTTTTCCATACTATTCTCTCCTTTTCTATCCTTACTTATCGTTATTACATTCCGGCATTTACTTCTTGTAATATCTTTTCTCCACCAGTCTGATACCATTGCTCCACAAAAGTATCAAAATAATCAATTGGTTTTTCACCTGTAATAATTTCTAAATAGGTCTGTTTTTGCATTTCCTTTAATTTCCACCACATAGAACGCATGGTATCTGTTTCTGCAAAAAAATAGGTCTTTACTTCTTCTGTCTGGGCTCCCGCTAATACTTCACACGCTGTAATTCGTGAGGTATATGCGGCCCACTGATCCGGCGTAGCCGTTTCCGGATTGTCTATATATTTTAAACAGTGTTGGTAATAGGACTGTTCTAACAACTCCATACTGTCTACATCCCTCTCTCCTGATAATGCAGAAGTCAGCTCATTGTAACAACGATTCAATGCATCACTGTAATCTACATTGATATAAACAGGTCGTGCTGTGGGATCCACATTCCATTGATAATAATGGATAAAATCTTCGTTATTAATATCCGTATAACGAACATAATCAAACAGCACACTAATTGTTTTCATAATTACTTCCGGATGTTCATATCCCTTTCGCACCACTACATACTGAGTACTTGCGTTTTGCTGTGCATATCTTGTCTTTCCATCCTCTGTATTAGACAATAGATATGGTTTCCACTCTGCATCCGGATTTTCCTGCATTGCCTCCATCAATGGATTATTTGGTGCCCACCAAGGTCCGAAAAATGCTCCACATTTTCCTTCAATAATCGTATCTGCAATATTATCATTAGTACGCATTAAGAACTGCTTATCTAAAATACCACGCTCATACCATTCTCTTGCTTTGGCAAGTGCCTCCTTTGTCTGCGGCTGCACACCACCATAATAAAGCTTTCCATCCCCATCCTTCATCCACTGTTGCGGATACGAATCATACTTAGCAAATAAAATATCCAGGTGATATTCATAGTTATATCCCATCTCACCACAAATGTCATTTTCACATGCCAGTCCAATGGTATTTCCTGCTCCATTTCCACCAGGGTCTTGCGTTACAAACTGTTCAATAATATTTTCTGCATCCTCTAATGTTTGTGGTTCTGCTAATCCCAGCTTGTCCATCCAGTCCTTTCGTAGCCACAATAACTGTGGACCATCAGAAATATTGGTTTCCGGCAATGCCATGAGCTTTCCATCAAATGTCACATTTCCCAAAACACTCTCATCATAGCTGGCATAAATATCTTTAATACGTTCACTGGCACAATTTTGATAGGCATCTGTCAAATCTTCTATCATGTCATTTTCCACCAAGGTCTGCAAGTTATCTAATCCCTGAACTAACATCACATCCGGAAGATTATTTTCTGCAATTGCCATATTTACAATATCGTAATAAGAAACACTGGTTTCTTCAAATACATCCACATTTTGTATATTAAGCATATCCTTCAGATATCTGGTGTAAACGTTATTTTCATAGGTATCTCCCTCCGGAAGATTAGAATTATTAGTACTTGTCATCTTTCCAAGGGTATAGGTCACTTCCTTAGGATATTTTCCGAAGGGGGTAGTGCTGGCCACTTCATATTCTTCTGCCAGATTTTGCTCTTCTTTTCCCTGCTGTTCTTCTTTTGCAGAAAAAGTACATCCTGTCATCAATGCAGCTACTAAAAGCACACTAATTACTTTCTTTTTCACGGATTCAGTCCTCCTTTTCTGATTACAATTGGAAGCTTTACCGTAATTGTAGTTCCCTCTCCCACTTTACTTTTTATATCAAGACCATACTCCTGTCCGTATATTAACTTTATTCTTTCATTTACATTTCGGACACCGTATCCCTTTGATTTTTGCGTTATAATTGTCTTAGCTACCTCTTCTTCCATGCCCACTCCATTATCTTCTACAGAAAGGTACATGGTTTCCCCTTCACTCCAGCCGCGAATGATAATCTTTCCTCTGCCTTCTGTTTTCAAGTCCACACCATGGTCAATGGCATTTTCAATTAATGGCTGTAAAATCAGGTTTGGTGTATCATAGTAATACATCCGCTCATCAATATCCATCTCCACATCAAACTCATAATCATGCATCATCAACTGAATATCCAGATAAGACTTTACATTACTAATCTCATCCTCTAATGGCAACACATTATTTCCTTTATTCAACGCAGTTCGATAAAATTTTGATAAGGCTAATGTAATTTTACTAATATCCTTTTCGTTTGCTTCAATTGCCTTCCAGTTAATTAAAGACAGACTATTATATAAAAAGTGAGGATTAATCTGAGCCTGAAGTGCCTTCATTTCATATTCTTTCAACGAAATTTTTCCCTCGTACACTTCTTCTATCAAGGTCTTTATCCGCTCTACCATATCTCCAAAACCTTGTATTAATTCTCCGATTTCATCCTGTGAATCACTTACTACCGTTACCTCCAGGTTTCCTCTTTTTACATCCTTCATATTCTGAGTTAACTTTTCGATATTTTTTACAATGATTCTGGTAAGCTGTGTCAATAGCATAATTGCTGCAATAATACTGATTACATAAATCAATACCATTGTCTTCATCATTGGACGAATGGTCGTCTCAATCTGAGAAGTTGGACGATATAATCCTGCATGAAGTCCGATTTCCTCTTTGGAATCACAATCTACAAAAATAAATTCCGAGTCATTCGCCGTCTTTAGCGAAGTAATATTTTTCTCGCTAAAATCCATTTCATCATATGGTTTCTTAAACACATTATAATCAAAAATCATTTTGTCATTTTTCTGCACATATACGCCATAGTTCTCATCCAACATCTGGGTAAAAGGCTCAAACAACTTATCATAATCTACTTCAATATAAATAACTCCGGATTCTCCCTGCAACTGTGGCATATTCCTTACACAAAATACCTTCTTTTGTGACTTATCCATCACCCACAGTATTTTATTATTGTTGGCAGCAAGCTGCGCAAACCAGGGCTCTTTTTCTATATCCGTAATGGGAGCAAGTGTAGTATCATGTCTTTCGATATCATTTCTTGCATAAATGGTAACCTGCTTAATGTCATTATGTAAATACTTCAAGGATGTTACCATGGGATCAAATACCGTAGAAAACTGATTATACATCTCATAATAATTATCTTCATAGGGATATGACACTGTTTGCAAAATTGCCTGATTAAATGCCAGATAATCTGACATGTTTTCATAAATTGTCAATTGATTATTTACTACTCCCATTGCCTGATTCAAACTATTTTGCAGATTTTTTACCTCTCGTTCTACTAATAGCTGATTCACAAAATGATAGCAGTATATACCTACAATCAACATTGGCAACAACCCTGCTGCTAAATAGATAAGATATAGCTTATTTCGTAATTTCAGATCCTTGATCCAACGATATATCTTCTTCATTTATTTCCCCCTGGCTCCTATACTTTTGAGGACTGATTCCAAAATACTCACGGAAACTCTGACAAAAATAAGATACATTGGGATACCCTACAGCATAACTAATATTCACAATCTTTTTGTGTGTATTCTCTAACATCTCTCTTGCCTTTTCCATACGATAAGTTTTAATAAACTTACTGATATTTTGTCCTGTTTCTTTTTTAAACACATGGCTTAAATAACTTGGTGCCATATATACACTTTGTGCCAATGCATCTACACTGAGTTCTTCACTATAATGCTCATAAATGTACTGTTTTACCGTTTCAATTTCTCGATGCAATACAGATGGACTGCTTCCAAAACTCTTCTCCAAACGGTCAATATTATTATTTACGGTATCCATAA
>JGI24710J26742_10003099_pt1 | contig 14240 bp, 18 predicted proteins | sample BioPla2DNA2_FD_26742 | JGI IMG/M metagenome (IMG submission 26742) | reverse complement strand
TTAACGTCGCTAAAAACAATAAACTTACAACAGGAGTTGATGGTTATTTATTTCGTTTAGATAATCCAACAGACGTATTTGATTATTACAATAACACTGAGGGGAAAATTGAAGGTTATAAAAATGCCGGACAACAAAATTTTGGTCTGTTTGTAAATGATGAATGGAATGTAAATCAAAAAATCAGAGTTGTATTGGGCGTTCGTTGCGACTTAGCTAAAGTTCTTGAAGGATAGAGTTCAGAAAACAGTGAAAGAACAGAAAATAGAAATGCTTTTAGCGGTAATGCGGGAATGGTTTATTCTTTGAATGAAACTACGCATTTCTCGCTTAATGCCGGAAGGGCTTTTAGAATGCCGATAACTGAGGAGCTTTTTACAAAAACAATAAGTTGCAAAGGAATAAAAGTAGGCAATCCTGATTTATTACCTGAATATAGTTGGAACTTTGATGTGGGTTTTAGGGGTTCCGTATTCAATCAAAAATTAAAATATGATTTAGCCTTTTTCTATAATTTGCTGGAAGGTTTTATTAATGAGGCACCGGTTGCAGACAATCCTGATCTTGATTTTACCTATAAGAATACAGATGCAAAATTAATGGGTGGTGAAATGTCGACGTCTTATGGTTTCAACAATATTTTTAAGCCTTCAAATACATTAAATATTGGCCTAGGTGCTGCCTATGTATATGGGGTAGATCTGGCGAATAATAATAAACCATTGTTTGGCATACCACCCTTTAAAACAACAGGTGAAATTAATTATCGTGGATTAGTTAATAAAAAATGGCTTACCGGTTACTCTGTAAAAATTGATGCAGAATATGCTGCCGCTCAAAATAGGGTTGCGGCAGTGCCGGAAGGAACCGAAGGAGGTCCGTGGGGATACATTCCTTCCAAGCCACACGCTGTTTTTAATTGTGCATTAGGGCTAAATTCAAATGCTTTGCCGGGGCATCCGAAACTTCGTTTTATTGTAAAAAATATTTTAAATACAAACTATCAGCCATTTGGCTCATATATTCCGGCAATGGGGCGGAACTTTAAGATAGTATTATCATTAGACTTTTAAAAAATAAAATTTATGAACCGAATTATTTCGATTTTCGTATTTGTAGTAATGATTGTTTTTTCAAGTGCTTGCAAAAGAACCACACAGAAGGATGAAAATCAAACGAATACAGTTGAAGTAGCAATAAACTACTTATCTGTAGATGATGTGTTTCTACAAGGTGATTCTTTGGCAAACAAAACAGTATATGTTGAAGGTATTGTTGAACATGTTTGTAAACACAGCCATAAACGTTTTAAAATTATTGGTAAAAACGAAAATTTATTTATCAGAATTGAATTAGGAGATGATTTCCAAACAGTTGATCCTTCCATTATTGGGGATAAGGCAAAAGTTACAGGGAAATTAATTCCAATAATAATGGATGAACAAGCTGTGATGCAATGGGAAACAAAAATGAAGCAAAATCATAAAGGAGAAGAAAACACAGATCATTACAAAGAAGAACTGGCTTTTATACAAGATACTTATCAACAAATAATAAGTGGAGAAATTCCATATTATACAAATTATAGTATTAGGGCAGAAAGTTATGAGTTAGAATAGAAATATATTTGAGTTCAGAGGGCAAGCAGAGATGCTTTGCTCTCTGTTTTTTCTTAACAGGCAATAGTAATAAACTTACAAAGGAGATTTGGAATTAGCCAAGGGAAAACCAATTGTGTTTTAAAGACGGAAAAAATTATGAAAGACGAAGTTAAATTTAAAGAGGAAATCAATTGGGACAAAGTACGTCTTTTGCTGAAAATAGGTATTGTAGGGGCAATAATTATCCTTGTAGGCGACTTTCTTATGGGTTGGGGTGTCAGGAATGCAAGTCTGTACGGGCTGGAAGGTCAGGTTTCACAGTATCTTACGGTGTCCGACGGCAGAATGTTCTGGTCGTCACTTTTGGGATTGATTGGCGTTCCCATTGCCTGCCTTGGTCATTTCGGAGTTTATAAACTTCTAAAACCCTATTCGCGGAAATATGCCAAGTTGTACTTAATAGGAATTTTGGGATTTTTAGCATTCGCTGGTGCCGGTGTACACGTTTCATCTGTGGAGTCCGCCTTTTTTTATAAATATATGGTGGCACTAAGCCCTGAAAATGCTCTGGCTACTTCTATAAAGTTTGCGTCTTTTTTTCCATTGCCGCTTTATATAGTTCTTATACCCTGTTGTTTTATAATGGTTTATGCACATATTAGAGCCGTAGCTGGAGGTTTTAGTCCTTATCCGCGTTGGTGTTGGATTTTTTCTATGTTGGTGGGAACACTGATTGTCAGCCTTATTAGCATTTTCGGAAATTATGCGATAGTAAACGCCATAATGGTCGGTGCCTTCAGCTTGGGCAATATATGGGCGTTAAGTGGAGCTTTGTTGATGCTGGGCAAGGCAAAAGATAATGTGAATTTAATCAAGTTTTGATATGAAAGATAAAATCAGCAATAAAATTATTATGGGAGTTTTGAGATTGCTTTCGTTTTTGTTTTTTCCGGACAAGAATGTAGATGAAATATTTGCCCATGCCAAAGCGCATAATGAGAAACAGAGTTTCAAACTTCCAAAAAATAGAAAGATAGAATACGAAGATTTAAAAATCTGTACAGAAAACGAAACCTATCACTGTCTAACTATGAAGAAAAGGGGACAAAGACCGGAGCGGGCTGTTCTCTATATCTGCGGTGGTGGCGGAGTGTACGACTATTGTCGGCATCAACTTTTTCTTGCCAAGAAATTTATAAATCGGGTGGACTGTGAAATTTATTATCCTTTTTACCCACCAGTGACTGAGCAGCCTATCAACGAAACTTACCGAATGATTTTTGAAACCTATAAATTTATGTTGAAGAAATACAATCATAAAAAAACAGGTGTTTTGGGTTTGTCATTTGGGGCAACAGCGGCGATGACAATGATTTCTTGGAATAATTATTACAGTGAAAATCTTCCTATGCCGGCAATAACTATCGGATTGTCTCCCGGACATGTGCCGGCAAACTCAGCTGAAAGAGAAATGCTTGAAGATTATCGAGGTATAGATCCTCTCATTTCTGTAAGTATGGTAGAGGCTTATGGACATATCCATAAAATAGGAGCAGGTTTAGAGGATAAGCTTTTATATACTGCTCATGGTGATTTTCGAAATGCCGGGAAAGTACTTCTTTATTTTGGCGAAAAAGAGAGCTTGGCGTTCGCAGCCCCCATCTATCAGCAATCTTTGGAAAAAGCGGAAGCAGATTACCGAATTCATATAGAACCGGGTATGCCTCATTGCTATGGAGCTACCCGAATAAACAAAACTTGTAGAAGAACTTATGATGAATATGCAACACTCATTAATGAGCTTTAGGAAAATTAAATAATAATCGGTAACTATGAGTCTATTCAATAATTTTATAAAAAACACCGCTTACCCTTCCACTACCTTTTTGGGCAGGTTAATGCTCGCCGGTATGAACTACGGACATCAAAAAATGGCATTGTGGTGCATTGATAACCATATAAAACTGTCCGGAAATGAGGATGTTTTAGATATAGGTTGTGGTGGCGGACAAAACATTGCCAACTTCCTGAAACGTACTAACGGCAAGGTCCATGGCATTGATTATTCACCTGCAAGCGTTGCAAAATCCTTGAAAAAAAATAAAAAAGCTGTTATTAAAAAGCGTTCTGAAATTGTGCAAGCCAACGTTTCGGCTATTCCGTTTGAAAATAAGACTTTTGACTTGGTAACTGCTTTTGAAACTATCTATTTCTGGGAAAATATAATTAATGACTTCAAAGAAGTGAAACGAGTGTTAAAACCAAATGGTAAATTTGTTGTCTGCAACGAATCCTCAAAAATGGAAGGAAATGAACGTTGGACAAATATCTTGGATATGAACATTTATACGGCGGAAGAAATTGTTGACACTATGCGACAAGCAGGTTTTGCCGATGTAAAATCATATAAAAAGAAAAACACGCAACAAATATGTGTAATAGGGGAAAAATGATGTCGATCACATTAAAGCCGATAGGGATAATATATACTCCCTTTAAAACCAAAAGTGGAATGCCGATTCAGGCAAGTGGAGCCTTAGGAATAAAAGGACATATAGTATTAAATGAGGAATTTCTTCCCGGGCTGGCAGACCTTGATGGATTCTCACATATAATTCTGATTTATTACTTTCATAAATCAACGGGATATGAATTATTGACCAGACCTTTTCTTGACAATACACCGCGGGGAGTTTTTGCAACAAGAGCTCCTAAAAGACCTAATCCTATCGGCCTTTCCGTTGTGCGAAATATAAAAATTGAAAAGAATATCATCTATGTAGAAAATGTTGATATACTTGACGAAACACCTCTTTTAGACATAAAACCATACATTCCCGGCTTTGATATTCACAAAACAGAAAAAAACGGATGGCTTGAAAACAAAACGGACGACCTGAATAATACTAAATCAGATGGAAGGTTTAAATAAGCAATTGGAGTCTTAAATAATCATATGTCAAAAAGAACCACCCATTCTCCAGATAAAGCCTACACAAAAATTACCAATCGCTACGACGATGTATTGACGGCACGCAAGTGGTGGAGCCGTCTCTACATGAATTGTATCTGGAAAGTGGACGACAATTTGGTGGCAAAAGAGGTGCTGGAGATGTTGCCTGATGATTTTCAAGGTGAGGTTTTGGATGTCCCCGTGGGAACAGCAGTTTTTACTGCCGAAAAATTTCGCAAAATGCGTAATGCCAAAATTGTGGGTGTGGATTTTTCAAAAGAAATGCTCGCTATTGCCAATGAACGCATTCTGCATGAAAAGATTGAAAATGTAACGTTGCAGCATGGCGATGTCCGCCAACTGAAATTTGAAAACGGGCGTTTCGATGCCGTGCTTTCGATGAATGGGTTTCATGCTTTTCCTTCAGATAAACAGAAGGCCTTTTCCGAAACTTATCGCGTGCTTACATCCGGAGGTGTTTTCTTGGGTTGTTTCTATATCAAGGGTGAACGCAGAATTGCCGATTGGATTGTTCGTAATATTTTAGATAAAACAGGATTTTTTACGCCTCCTCATTTTACAAAAAAGGAAGTAATAGAATTGCTCAAATCGTTCTATGGCAAAAAAGTTGAAGTGAAAAATTATCGTTCAATATTGATTTTTAAGTGTGTGAAATAAATGAATAAAAAAGCTTCCTGCTACAAACATCACCACCATTCACATACGGAAAACGTGCGGGGGAAAAAGTTGCTGTGGGTTACGCTGCTTAACTTTTCAATAAGTTTGGTGCAAGTGGCGGGCGGCATACTATCCAACAGTCTTTCGCTAATTTCGGACGCGATACATAACTTGGGCGACACGTCGGCTATTTTCATCGCTTTTTTAGCCGGTAAACATGCCGATAAAAAACCGGACGCCCGCAAAACTTTCGGCTACAAGCGCGCCGAGATTTTAGCGGCTCTCTTTAACGCGGTGGTGCTGATCGTTATCTGTATTTTTCTTTTCGTGGAAGCCTACGAGCGCTTTAAAAACCCGCAAGTCATCAAAGGCGGCATCATGCTGTCGGTAGCTGTTTTCGGACTGTTGGCGAATCTGATTTCCGTGTTGGTGTTGCAAAAAGAGAAATCGCACAACCTGAACATACGTGCCGCCTATCTGCACCTGCTGGGCGATACGCTATCGTCGGTGGCGGTCATCGCGGGCGGGATTGCCATTCTCTTTTGGCAAGTTTACTGGCTCGACCCACTCGTAACCGTTGCCGTAGGAATTTACATTATCTACCACACGTGGGGCCTGGTTCGCCAAACGGTGGATATTCTGATGCAGGCAACGCCACGCCATAGCGATATTCAAGAAATCAAGCAAAGCGTGGAAGCGTTGTCGCAAGTGGAAAATATCCATCATTTGCATGTGTGGCAAATGGATGACGAACAGATTCATCTGGAAGCCCATCTCAATATACGCAATGACCTGTCGCTTAGTGAAGCTCAAACCATTCGCCGTCAAGTGGAAACGGTGTTGCGGGATCAATTCGGCATCAACCACATCACCCTGCAAATTGAATATAAAGGTTGCGGGAATAACAACGAGTTGATCTTCGGTCGAGATAAAAAGTAACTTTCGGAGCGAATTTTCTGTCCCGAGTGTGCGTTGCGGGCGTTCTGCCGGTGCCGGTGTCGTTGAGGGTGGTGAATATGGTGAATATGGTGAATATACGGTGGGGAAGCGCCCCTTTTTACCAAAAGCAAGTCGAAATATACGATTTGAAACTATGGCGAATCATAATATTTTTTATATTTGAAAAATAGGCATTAATTATTTAGAGATAATGGACGTTGAATACAAATTGCGAGAACTGCTCGTTCCTGTGCTGGGAAAGAATTCGATTGATGAGATCAAGCCGGAGGATGCGTTGGTCAGAGATTTGGGGGCGGAAAGCATCGATTTTGTCGAGATTCTGTATTTGATTGAAACCACTTTTCAAGTCAAGATCAAGATACGCGAGATCACCATGACGGATTACGGAGCCGACGGCCTTCCTGAGGACGGACGGGTTACGCCCGAACTGGCCGTGAAACTGAACAAGGATTTTGATGATGACCGGTACAAGGAAGGGCAATCCGTGGCCGACATCATGCAGATTTTCTCCGTTCACAATCTCGCAGCAGTCGTCGAACGCAAGATGAAAGAGAAAGAGGAGGAGGCCCAGTCATGAGATTCTACATGGTGGATCGGGTGCAGGAGATCTGCTTCGGCAAATATGTTGAGGCGGTCAAATGCATATCCATGACGGACGATGTGTTCAACGAACATTTTCCCGGCTATCCGGTATTCCCCGGGTCGCTCATTCTGGAGGGACTTGCCCAACTCAGCGGATTGTTTTTCGAAAGAAGTCTGGCTGATGCCGGCCATACATGGAAAAGAGCGGTTCTCGTGATGGTAAACAGATTTAAAATTAGAGAGATGGTTTTTCCGGGAGACCGTCTCGTCTATCGTGCGGAATCCAAATCTTTCTATCCGGAAGAGTATTCCGTTGCCAAAGTAACGGCGTTCAAGGAAGAGAAGATCTGTGCGGAAGGGGAACTGGTGTTCGGGTTCATTGACATCATGGACGACGACATGAAGAACATTACCCGTGATTTTTTCGCGTTTGGCATGAAGGACGCCCGCATAGTGGAAGAATAATGCGTGGCGTGTTCCATAGATTTGAGGCCGGGGAGGAAATCCTTGATCCCGGTTCGCTCCGCAACGGGAAGCTCTTCAAGTATTACAACCGAGAGACAATGGCTGCCGTGGCGACAGCGGCTTCGTTGTTTTCAGAGACCCCTCCTCCTGCCGACACCCCTTTCTTCTACGCCACGGGGGAGACGGAGTCCTGCAAATTCTTCGAATTGATCAGACAAAAAGTGGACTGCGAGAATTTCTCTTCGCGGTTCTATGTTGACGAGATCTTGCCGCGAATCTCTCCGTTGGTTCAGTTCAAAATGATGCGGAATATGGTTTCGTGTATGGTCGCCATTGAAAACGGTCTGAAAGGGGATAACAATCTGATATTGGATTCCGCCTCGGCATTGCTGTATGCCGCCCTCTCGTCCCCTTATTCCGGAGAGGTAATCATCGGGGCCGGGAAAATGTATGCCGATGAGGTTGTAGAGTGTGGGTTCGCCTTCGTTCTGCCCTCGGAACTGGCCGGGCATCGGATGCTGGGAAGCGACAGCCTCGCCATCGATTTTTTCAGGGAGGAGGCATGGCGATAGTTCTTACAGGCTTCGGGGTCCAGAGTCCGCTGGGATGTGGTTTTCCGGAAAGTATGGAAACGCTCCGGAACGGCAGGCCTTGCGTAGAAGACATTCAGAACTACGATACGGAAGGCTATGAAATCCGGGCGGCGGGAGAAGTACGATGCGGCGGCGAGGTGGTGAAGACACCGCGCGAAATCGACCGGAAGATTTTTTTTCTGGACAGGGCGCTTCGTGAACTTTCCCTGAATACAGGATTTTCACAGCGGTACGGGCCGAATGAGGTGATGCTCAACATCGGAGCCGGAGTGGATTATTTTGATGCCGCGGCTTTTTCCGACCAGGCTGCATTTCATCACAAGACAGCTCGGCAGATTCGGGAAGTCGCTCGGAAATGGCATCTGGAAGCCGGCACGCATATCTTCGCGTCCGCCTGTACGGCATCTGCCCATGCCATCGGCTTTTCATGCAGGCTTTTGCGTCGGGGACTTGCGACGGTGGTCGTCTCGGGAGGCATTGAATCGATGATTTCACATGTGAATTATCTGGGATTCTATTTGTTGGGAGCTTTGTCTAGGAGTGATGACCCTGCGCCGTACAAATGCAAACCATGTGACCTGCGCAGTACCGGAACGATTCTCGGAGAGGGGGCCGTGGTGATGCTGCTCGAACGGTCGGAAAAGGTGTCCGATCCTGCCTCCATCCTTGCCGAGATTGTCGGATACGGGTGTACGATGGATGCCTATGCGGTGACGGATCCCGATCCTTCTGGGGTACCGGCTGCCGAGGCCGTCAGACAGGCGCTCGACGATGCCGGAATCGGCCCCGAGCAGATCGACTGCGTGCATCTGCACGGCACGGGAACCAGCAAGTGCGCGCCTGCGGAATACAACACCCTCCGTCTGGTCTTCGGTGAAAAGAGAGCTTCTGAAATTCCGGTCTATTCCATGAAAGGCCAGGTCGGACATCTGATCGCTGCTTGCACGGCCATCGAGATGCTCGGGGTGGTTTACAGTCTGGAACACCAGGTCGTCCTGCCCACGGTCAATTTCAGCGAACCGGACCCGAGAGCTCCGCTGAACGTTGTCAAGGACCGGCCGCTGTCCATGCCGATCCGGTATGTTCTCAAACTTAATTCCGCTTTTGGCGGGCACAACACGGCGTTAATCATCAAGAAATGGGAAAAATAGTCATCACGGGGGCAAGTTCGGAGATCGGCTTCGCGATTGCTTCGCGTTTGTCGGACTCGGGGAAACCGATGCTCCTTCATTGCAATAGAAATCAAGCGAAGCTGGGGTCATTCGGACCTGATACCGAGATCATCCAAGCGGACTTTTCCGACCGGAAGCAGTTGACCGCCTTCATTGAGCGTCTCGATGACGTGGAAATTCTGGTCAATGCTGCCGCTTGTACCGATGCCATGCTGCTTCCCCAGCTGGAAGATGATTCCATCGAAAAGATGATCGCAGTCAATGTGCTCGCGACGACGCTCATCTGCAAGGCGGTCATCGTGCCGATGTGCCTGAAGCGGAGAGGAATCATCGTCAATCTGTCTTCCGTCACGGCGAGTAAGGTATTCCGGGGACACTCTGTCTATGGCGGCACAAAGGCGTACATCGAGGTCTTGACCAAGAGCCTCGCCGCCGAATATTCCAAAAAGGGAATCCGTTGCAATTGCGTGGCTCCCGGAACCATTGACAGCGGAAGCATGCGTCAGTTTGTCCTTCAAGACCACAAAGATCTCAAAATGGCGAATGCCAGCGGCACTTTTGGAACCCCTGAAGATGTCGCTGCCGCTGTCGCCTTTCTGTGTTCCGATGAAAGCAGATACATTACCGGGACGGTTCTTCACGTTGACGGGGGACATATGATCGGCCTATGAGAACGATTCTCAAGATCTGTCTGTTCCTGATGCTGCCGGCCGTATGGGCAGCATGTGTGAAGGAGCAGACTCCTTCCTATGTCGGTATGTGGGAATATGTCTCGTCCGAACCCGATCTGGGCGACATGTACCGGGGTTCTTATCTTCACATTCTCAAGAACGGAAATTTTTCTTTTTTTGATGCCGCGACGCAAACGCTTTACACCGGCACCCGCAAAGACGTTACGAACGAAGGGTTGGTTCTGTACTACCGAAACGAAAAGTCATCGAAGGTATATTCTATGGAGCTCCTCCGGCTCAAGGAGGGTGAAATGGAAGTCCGTACCGCTTCCGTCAACGGGGTCATGACGCTGATCCGGTTCAGACGGACGGCAGCTGCTTGAAAAAACGGTTGTACTGCTTCTCCCATCCGACAGTGGATGGTTCTCCATGGCCGAAGAGCAGTCTGGTATTGTCCGGCAAGGACAAGACATGGAGTTGGAGGTATTTCATCATTTCGGTGTAACCGGTCTCCGAGGTTCCCATTCCCCCTTTTCTGAGGGCATCTCCGGCGGCCAACGTCCCCGCTTCAGGAAAATAGTATCCGACGGAGCCCGGAGTGTGCCCGGGTAAGGGAATGACGCGCGCTTCAATGGAGCCGAACGAAAGGCGCTTCGTGTCGGCCGGGAAGAACCGGATTTTCTTTCTGTCCGGCCGATCGATGTGCATGAAGTAAAGCTTGGAATAATCGGAAATCCGATTCAGTTCGTCGCTCTCTCTTTCGGAAATCCAGACTTCTGTTCCGTATCGGCTGACAAGGAAGGCCGTTCCCGCGACATGGTCGAAGTGGGAGTGGGTGATCAGGGCCGCCAACGGCCGTATTCTCTGCTCGGCAAGAAAAGAAGCGAGTTGGCGTTCTTCGTTTTCGTCGGAACAGCCGGGGTCGATGACCACACCTTCCCCGGATTCGTTCCACAGGACATGGGTGTTTTCCCTGACTTTGTTGAACACAAAGGATTCAGTCTTCATGCGCATGCAATTTATGTCCGACGGGAATGATCGCCCCCAGAATGCTGCCGGAGGGGATGCCTGTGAAGGTGGCGATTTCTTCCGCCGCAAGGAGCGGACCCGTCATGCAGCAAGATCCGAGGCCGAGGCTTTCAGCCGCAAGCAGGATCATCATGGTCACGCAAGAGAGGGATTTTGTGAGATTGTCCCGTTCCCAGACGGCGATCTCTTCCGTCAGTTGCTCTCGGAGCATTGCCTGCATGGTCGAAGTGTTCCGGCAGTAAGGAATCATCAAAATCGGCGCTTCTTTGAAAAACGTGAAATTTCGGGCATATTTCCCGAATAACGCCGCGGCATCCTCTTCCATGGAGGAAGTGAGTTTCCCGGATGCTTTCTGAATGATTCTTGCGAGCGCCTCGATTTTGTCCTTTTCTTGAATTACCAGGATCTTCCAGTTCTTTCTTCCGGAAGCGAACGGGGATCGGGATGCGATTTTCAAGATTCGGAGAATGTCTTCATCCGACACGGGTTCATTGCTGAATCTGCGGCAACTTTTCCGGGCTTCGGCGATTTTTTCCAAATAATCGTATGAGTCGTACATATCAATTGCTTTTTTGAAGAATGAATAGATTGAGAAAGGTCAGGGCGGCCCCCATTCCCAGCAGCATCCCGAAATGCGGCAGCAGGGAACCGAACGCATACCCCTTCAAAATGATCATCCAGGAGCCATCGATCATCCAAAAGAAAGGATTGACGAAACGGGTAGAGGCGAACAGGTCGGACATGTGGTCAAGGGGAGCGAACATCGTGCTGAGCAGGATGAGGATCAGCAGCGCGAAGACCAGGATGAAAATGGCCTGAACTTGGGATCGGGAGCCATAGGCGATCAGGAAACTGAGATTCAGCATCGGGAACATGAAGCATACGCCCCAAAAGGCCAGCGTCAGCAAGGAGCCGGCGACATGAAGGGAGAATACAAGCCGGGAAAGGAGCAGTCCCGCCATCAGTTCCAACAGTCCGATGAAACAGAAGAAAAGAAGTTTGGACGCAAGATAAACCGAAGGTCTTAATCCTGTGCTGAAAAGATGCTCCAGCATTTTGCTCTCTTTCTCAGAAATCACGCTCACGGTGATGAGACTGCAACTGACGATGGCGACCAGCAGCACCAGCATCGAAACAAGGTAATAGTGGGTGTTGTCGTCTCCGCTGCTGAACAGGTGGTGGAACCGGATTCCTGCCGTCGCTTCCGTACGGGGCTTTTCCAGTTGCTTGCAGACATGCCATACGGAAGCGGTAGCATTCAGATTGTGCGTCCCGTCGGCCAGAATCGTCTGCCTGCCGTCGGGTTCGATGATCAGGATAAGGTCGAGTTCCGCTCTGTCCATTCTGGCGACGGATTCCTGGAGTGATTCCGACAGCACGCAACTTACGATGTATTTCGAACCCGACAATCCGGCAACCGCTTCCCGTCCCGCATCTGAAAAAGACCGGTCGATCACTTCAACGCGGCATCGAACTTTGTTGCTCATCGCGAAAGGAACGAGTCCGATGATAACAAGCGGGCTCAGCACGATGATGGCAAGCAGTGCCGGCGTGCGGACGAGCTGGAGAAACTCCTTGATCAACAGGTTTCCGATCCGTTTCATCATCGCAGCCTTATGGAAAAAATCACGTAAGAAAGCAGGGTAAATCCGAGTGTCTCTCCAGCCAGGATCAGGATGGGACGAAAAGCAACGGACAGGCTGTTGCCTTTGTAGGCTACATCCCTGAATGCGTCGATGAAAGCGGTTCCCGGCATGGAGCGCGCCACCGCGCCGATGGCAGGCGGCATCGTGCTGACGGGGAAAATGAAACCGGACATAAAAACATTGGGAATGAACAGGATGATCCAGCACAAGATCAGCACGTCCAATTGCCTGTCGAAACATGCCGAGATCAGCAAGCCCAACGACATGCAGCAGACGGCAAAAAGGAAACAGATGCCGAAGAAAAGCATGCGGTTTCCGAGGATTTCAATACCGAACAGTCTGCAGACAAGGAAAATCATGCCGAGGTGGAAGAAGGCGATCAGGAAATACGGAGCCGTTTTCCCCGCCATCAAGTCGCTTGCGCGCATCGGCGTAAGCCTGAGCAAGCGGATACAGCCCTGGACTTTCTCCCGGTTGACGCTGACGCCAAGCATGATGGAATAAACCAGAAGGAATACCATCATGATCAGTCCCGGCACGGGCATGTATTCTTTTTTCAGGGCGGGATTGTACAGGTACCGGATCCGTGGTTCGGGCAGTTCCTGTACATTCGGAGAGGGATGGGTTTCGGCGGCATTTCTCAGGATCACCTCTCCCAGCAAGTTTTCCGTGCTCATGGCCAGCATAGGGATCATGGCATCCACGAAGACTTCGGTCTCGCCGAGCCCTTCCCCTGCCACGACCACGGCGCGGATGTTCCGGGAAGCGAAGGCCTCTTCGATATCTCGCATATCGTAGAGACGCTTGACGATCCGGATTTTCGGATTGGCATCGAGCCTGAGGAAGAGTTTCTCAGAAGAGACGCTCCTGTCTCGGCTCAGTACGGCAATGTTCACATGGTTGAGTTCGAAAGAGAGGGCGTAACCGAAAATGACCAGGATGATGACGGGCATTAGAAAAAGGAGCAGACAGCTTACGGGATCCCGCAGAATGTGGCGGAATTCCTTGACGGCAATCGAGCGTATGACCTTTCTTGTCCTCATGCGTGTTTTCCGAGATGTTCCGATAGTTCCGCTGCCGTTCGGGCGATGGCTTCCGGTTTCCCCGCTTCCGTCACTTTGCCCTCTTGCATGATGGCGATGCGATTGCAATAATAGGCCTCGTCCAGGTAGTGGGTGCTGACGAGGATGCCTGTCCCTTCCGCCGCGCGGCGTTGCATCATCCTCCAAATCCGTCGTCGGGAGAGCGCGTCCAGTCCGCTGGTGGGTTCATCCAGAATGAGGACCGCGGGTTTGTGTATCGTTGCGATGGCGAAGGAGAGGGCTTGCCGCCATCCCAAAGGAAGATGCCGGACCTGTCTGTCCCGGTAGTCTAGGAGGCGGAGTTCTTCGAGCAAGGCGCGCTCCGCTTGTTCGGCATGCGATTTGGCCATACCGTACAAGGCGCTGTAGAAGCGGATATTTTCGTGGACGGTGAGTTCCTCGACCAAAGAGAATGTCTGACACATGTAGCCGATTCTTCCTTGTACGAAAAAAGTTCCGGAGTTGGGTTTGATCAATCCGCAGAGAATCTTGATCAGCGTGGTTTTCCCTGCGCCGTTGGCTCCTAGGAGTCCCAGGATTTCTCCCGTTTCCAAGTGAAGCGACACCTCGTTGACGGCCGTCAGCGTTCCGAATTTCTTGGTGATGTTATGCGTCCGAGCAATCGTCATGTCTGATTCTTCGTTTGCGACAGCGTGTCCATGAAAACATCTTCCAGGGTGGGCCTGATGGTTCTGACTGAGATCATTGTCCCATATTCCCGCCTGCATGTTCCCGCGATTTCCTCGACCCGTTGTTCCGATTCCGCCACGGCATGAAGATAATTTCCCCAGGCGTAGCAGTCCAGGAC
>JGI24710J26742_10003098_pt1 | contig 14242 bp, 9 predicted proteins | sample BioPla2DNA2_FD_26742 | JGI IMG/M metagenome (IMG submission 26742) | reverse complement strand
CCATTTTGGATTAAGTATGGTGCAGATAATAAGAATGGAGGTATTTATACCTGCCTAGACAGAAATGGTAATATTTACTCTACAGACAAAGGTGTGTGGATGCAAGGCAGAACGGGTTATACATACTACAACTTAATAAACGAATATGGTTATAATTCGTCTTGGATGGAAATAGCAGATAGTTGCTCCAAATTTTTAGATGAGCACTGTATAGATCAACAAGACGGGAGAATGTATTTTACTGTAACTGCAGAGGGCAAACCTCTTCGTAAAAGAAGATATTTTTTCTCAGAGTGCTTTTATGTTTTAACTAAAATTTTGCAATACAAGGTAAAAAAGGATGATGAGTCGCTTCTTAAAGCTAGAAAGTACTATGATTTTTTGATGAGCATGTATATCAATCCAGCAAGCGACCCATACAAAATTACTCCGAAGACAATTGCAGAGACAAGAGAAACAAGAGCTCTTGGAGGGCCGATGATTCTTCTGAACATAACAAATGTGTTAATTGAAATTGATAGCGTAAATAAAGAGAAGTATGCATGCATTGCAAAACAATTGATTAAAGACATTTTTACATTTCGACATGAGAAAACAGGCCTTATGTTAGAAGGAAGATTAGTAGATGGTTCTTTTTATTTTGATAGTGCCACTGGAAGAATTGTAAATCCGGGACATAGCATAGAATTATCCTGGTTTTTAGCAGATACGGCCCATTTATTAGGGGATAGAGAACTCTTAAAACAAGCAGAAGATATCTTTATAAAAGCATATAATTTCGGAAAAGATGAAGAGTTTGGGGGAATACTATACTTTAAAGATATAGAAGGGAAGCCAGTTGAAGCATATGAACATGATATGAAATTATGGTGGGTGCATACAGAAGCAATTACTGCTACTATTAAATTCTATGATTACACTGGAGATGAGAAATACTTATCAATGTTTAAAGAGTTTTATGAATATGCTAATAAACACTTTGCCGATCCAGAATTTGGGGAGTGGTATGGGTACCTTAGAAGAGATGGACGCCCAACCGAACCTGCATGCAAGGGACATACATATAAAGGGCCATTCCACTTAATAAGAATGCTGGTTGAAAGTGAGAAAATACTTAAAAAATATATTTAGTCATGGGAGAAAGCAATGCAAAAAGCAGATAACAAAAAGGGTTCAAATATTTTTGAAAAGGTCATTTATGTTTTGAAATACATTTTCTCACATTGGGATAGGCCGCCAAAGGGTAATTTTTTAAGTTTTAGAGAGTTTGCCGCTTATTGTGTAGGTGGTATGGGTGTGTTTGGTGTATCAGTAATACCTACATATTTATCACTCGCAGCAGGTATGTACATAGCAGTTGCGCTAGGAGTTGATATTTGGGACATGACAATTATAGGTCTTGCAACCAGTGTGTTTTCTTTGTTAAGATCACCACTGCTTAGTGTTATTATTGATAACACAAACTCTAGATTTGGTAAGTTTAGACCCTGGCTGATATGGTTGCCGATACCGATTATGCTTTCTATGCTAGCGCTAGTCTTTATTCCTTATGCACTAATAGATAATTATGTTGTTATGCTTGTGGCATTTACAATTATTTTCAACATCATGCAGTTTTTTATTACCCTGTACAGTAACGCGTATAATAACCTTGTCTTAGTTATTTCGCCAAGTCATAAAGAAAGAACAAATTTAATGTCCATAGGTTCAGTCATATATTCGCTAGGTCCATCAATCGTTACGATACTATTTCCGCTTTTAGCTAATTTGCTATACAGTACTAAAAATGAAGCAGGCGAAGTAGTAATGGCTGGCATAAATGACATTCGTTCTATGCAAGTTATACTGCCCATAATGGCAGCTATGTGCTTGGCTCTTGCTTTACTAACCGTTTTTGGTGTAAAAGAGAGGTTTGTACAAAAAAGAGCAACTGTAAACAAGGTAAAGTTTGTCGAAGGGATAAAGAGTGCTTCGAGAAATAAATATTTTTGGATTAATACAATATCAACCATACTTGGTGTTTTTAGAATGGCTGCGACTGCATATGTGGTATGGATTGCTACGTATTATTATAAAGATGCTCCTTGGGCGCAATCAATTTTAGTCACACTTGCAGGAAGCGCATGCGTGCCAGGTATGATATTAGCCCCAATGCTTATTAATAAATTTGGGAAGAAAAAGGTTGTAATTGCAATTAATACTTTATGTGCTATATTCACCGTGCCTGTTGTTTTGGCTGCAAGTGTGCCAACAGCTGTAACGCCATATGTCATGTATGTTTTTATATTGTTAATCACACTATTTAATGGCGCAACTGTGGTAATACAACCTGCTCTTAGTGCCATGATTAATGACTATCAACAATATAAAACAGGGCAAAGAATAGAGGGATTTATGGGACAACTATCATTTGTTTTACTAACTATAGTTGGGCTAGGTACGGCTTTTATTAATCCCGCAATTTATGAAGCTTTTGGTTTTAATGGGAAAAACACGGAGGTATTATACCAAACTGATAAGGTTACATCGCCAATAATTATGTGGACATCACTTATTGCCATTCCAAGCGGAATACTAAGTATTATTCCATTCTTGTTCTGGGATTTAACCGAAAAAAGGCACAGTAGGATAATGGAAATATTAGCAGTTAGGGCTAATGTAGGGGATGGTAAAATAACTGAAGAACAAGGGATGGAATTAGAAGCACGAATTGAATCGGGTGAAGAAAATGTAACAGAAGGTTTGTTTGACGAGATTTTTGAAGAAGAAGTAACTGAAAAAGAAGAGACTTTTACTCTTACGGAATTCATTAAGATTGAGGAAATGCGAGCTGCGGAGAGAAGAGAGATGAAAAACAGATCCACGCCAGAAGAGTGGAAAAAGTTTTTAGAAGAAGAAAAAAATAGAAAGCACAAAGAAAAGCAGATTAGAAAACAAGAAGTAGTGGCTGCAAGGAAAAGAGATAAAGAATTAGAAAGAGAAATTTGGGAACAAACTAAAGCAAACAGTCAAAAAGAAAAAGAAGCTAAAAAGATTGCAAGAGCTGAGCTTCGCGCGGAAAAGGAAAGACAAAAAGCAGAACGGGAAAAACTAAAATCATCATTAACTAAAGAAGAGTGGAAAAACCATCTTGCTAGAGAAAGGGATGAAAAAAGCAGGCAAAAACAGGAAAGAAAAGAGGCATTAGCAGAAAAAAGGCATGTAGAAAAAGAAAAAGAAAAAGCGTTTCTTGAAAGAGAAAAACTAAACAGCGCGAAAGAGATTGCTGCAGAGAAACAGGCAAAAGCAGAGAAAAAAGCACTCAAAGCTTCAATGTCAAGGCAAGAATGGAAAGAATATTGCAAGAAAAGCAAAGTTAAAAAAGAAGTCTTTAAAGAAGAATGCAAGACAACTAGTGAAATCGTTCGAAATATGGATAATNAAAGCGAGGAATAGAATTAGTTATATTTTTAAAGTTTGGACATAGTGAATCATTTAAGACAAACAAAAGCAGGCCTTTGGTAGGGCCTGCTATTATGTTATGGCATATACTTTTTAGCGATTAGTATCGCTGTTTCAACTATCTTTTCACAAACACCTTCTTTGCGTTTGGCAGCAGGGATTTCTGCTCCTTCAGGAAGATCTTTATCACGAGTAAATTCGTGGCAACATAATCCGCCGGTTTTTTCTCTAAATTCATCCAATGCTTTTTGTACGAGTTCATTCATCGTTTTTTTATTCATTCTTGGATGCGTTATCCCAATAATCATTAACATACCAGTTGCTGCACCGCAAATTTCATTTCCGCAGATGTCAATACCATGTCCAAATGGGGCGCTCAAAGCTTTTAATCTACGTTTGTTAAGCCATAAGGTGTCTGCAAAGGCAAGAACAACTGACTGGCAGCAGTTTTTACCTTCCTTAAATAATTTTAGACCGACAGTCTCTTCGGGTTGTTTAAACCTACTGGTAGAAGATCTTCTATCACCTTTTTTAAACCATCTTGAGTAATCATAGTCAGTGGTGATATAGTCTGCCTTTGATAAGTACATACGGTTTGCCGTGACAAGGTTACGGACAGTCCAAACGTTTACTTCTCTACCTTGTTGATGCGCTTTATGTATTCTTGCAGCATTCATACCAAATAGGTGCTGGTCCACATCATATCCTCTAGAAAGGTAGTATCTGCTCTGTACCCATGTATTAGTTAATATTTGAGTTTTAATGCCTCTATCCATGCGTCTTAAACGTTCTAAATTTCTAGCATGGAAGCTAATGAAAACAGCGTTTTCTAGACCTAATATCTCTTCGGTTAAATCTACTAATTTATTTAAATCTGCAATGGAAGGAACTGTTTTAAGTTCTATAAATGCAACTTTTCCGTATTTTTTATTTATTTCTAAGTATCGTTTTGTAGTGCAAATATATGATACGCCACGCTGCCTTGCATTTCCCCGTTTTTTTGGGTTCATTGGTAGTTTTAGTGCTTCTTCTAATGTTATTGCAGCTATTTTTACATCTCTGTTTTCAAAAGGGGCAGCATCATGACAACAAACCCAATGTCCATCAGAAGTAAGCCAGACATCAGTTTCTATACCGTAGAAAAAATTGCTTTTTCCAGCTGCCAAAAAGGCATCTTCGCTGTTTTGATAATAAAGTGAACTTAATCCTCTGTGCGCAATAAACTTAGACATCTCCCCCTCCTAAATAATGTGGTATATTACAATTATACACGAAGAGTAATTGATTTCAAGCATGATATACNATAAAGTATGTATAAAAATGACTAGTTATAATTATTATGTACGGTTAGGTATTCTCTAGGTTGGTGTATAGTTGTACCTTCTCTAATCTTGATTTGATACAATAATAGAAGTATAATTTTCAATAAGATTAGATAAAGATTGCTAACAAAGGTAGGGTTAATTACAGTTAGTTAAAACCTATAAGAATCTTGGGTTTAAAAGGATGGAAGATGAAGTTTTACGGCGATTACCATACTCATACAAAATACAGTGATGGTCACATAACGGTAAGAGAAAATATACAAGCCGCATTTGATGCGAGGCTTAGCGATATTTCTATAACAGATCACGGATATAACAGCCCAGATTTTGGGTCGCTGACGCCTGCCAAAATGATAAAGCAAAGGGTTGAAATAGAGGAGATAAAAAGTGAGTTTCCCATGCTAAATATTCATAGAGGGGTGGAGGCAAATATAATTGGGTCGGATGGTACTATAGATTTAACCGAAAAAGATTATGAGGATTTTGATTATATTATTGCTGGGTTCCATGCTCCCGCAAAACCAAAGAATTTTAAATCATTTAGAGAGCTTTACTTAAATTCATACTTTTATTTTCTAGGGACGAGCAGTAGCGCAAGAGAAAGAAACACAAAGACATACATTAATATGGTAAAAAAATACCCAATAGCTATAATTGCCCATATAAATCATTTAACTCGAGTAAATGTTAAAGAAGTAGCAAAATGTTGCGCAGACTATGGGACATACATAGAACTAAACGCAAAATATATTTCTGACATGTCATATCTTGCGCTTGAAGAAATGCTTGCAACGGATGTCACATTCATTGCTAACTCAGATGGGCATTATGTTGAGCACGTGGGTAACTTTTCAAGAATTATTAAGTATTTGGAAAACTATCCAGAGATTGAAACGAAGATAGTTAATGCAAAACCTGAACCTATTAAGTTCCGAACATATTTGAATTAAAAAACACCAGCAACAACATTTTTGTTATTACTGGTGTTAATCCGACTTTATAAAATCTGGATAGATTATTTACATGCATTTAATACAACAAGTTCCAAGGTTAATTACTTCACGCTATAGAGCAAGTCTGCATATGTAGGGAATGGCCAATAATCTTTAGCTACTAGAGGTTCAATGCTATCTACAACAGATCTTATGGAGTTCATCAAAGGAATGATGTTATCGCGAAACATTACTGCACGGTTATACGAATCAACTGCAGTGTTAGTTTTAGTGAGCTCGTCTTCTAGCTCTTTTGTTAGATTGTGGAGTTTTTTAGTGGCTGCAGATAACTTATCAATTATTTCTGTTTCAGTAGATCTATCAAGTTTAGGATCCAAATTCTTTTTGTTTAGGGCTAGTTCCACTAATTGTCCTTCATATAGTAATGTTGCTGGTACAATTTGTTTTCTAGTCATATCTATCATCGTTAACCCTTCAACATTTAACGCCTTTGTATAATTATCAAGAAGGATATCTTTTCTAGATTTTACTTCACTTTTGCTCAATATATGATGTTTTTCAAATAAGCGAATATTTTTTTCGGTATCAAATAATTCTAAAGCATCTACTGTAGTTTTAAGATTTAACAGTCCTCGCTTCTTGGCTTCTTCTACCCATTCTGCAGAATAGTTGTTTCCGTTAAAGATTATATGTTTATGTTTTTTAACAGTTTTGGCTATTAGGTTTGTTAGGTCATTTTTGAAGTCTTTACTATTTTCTAATATGCTGGCAAAACCATCCAGTGCATCGGCTACTATGGTATTAATAATATAGTTTGTACAAGCAATTGAAAAAGATGAACCAAGCAGCCTAAATTCTAATTTATCTCCAGTAAAAGCAAATGGAGATGTCCTGTTTCTGTCTGAAGTATCCTTTGGGATAGAAGGCAAAACTGTGGCTCCAAGAATGATTTTATCTTCACCATTTCCTTTATAGTGCGTGTTAGCTTCTATTGCTTGAAGAACGCTTGTAAGCTCTTCACCTAAAGAGATGGAAATGATAGCAGGGGGTGCTTCGTGCCCGCCTAGTCTTAAGTCATTACTGGCAGAAGCCGCAGATATTCTTAGAAGGTCTTGATATTCTTCAGTTGCTTTAATAACTGCTAATAAAAACAGTAAAAACTGAGCATTTTCCTGTGGGGTTTCACCTGGTTCTAATAAATTCACACCATCATCAGTTGCAAGAGACCAGTTGTTGTGTTTCCCGCTCCCATTAACATTCTCAAATGGTTTATCATGCAGTATGCATGCAAGATTATGTTTGGATGAAAGAGATTTCATTAACTCCATCGTAATTTGATTTTGGTCTGTTGCCATATTGACAGTTGTGTAGACGGGAGCTAATTCATGTTGCGCGGGTGCTGCTTCGTTATGTTTAATTTTTGCAGGCACGCCTAGCTTCCATAACTCTTCATCTAGTTCCTTCATAAATGCACTGACACGAGGATTGATAACGCCAAAGTAGTGGTCACCCATTTCTTGACCTTTCGGAGGTCGGGCTCCAAAGAGGGTGCGATTACAATGAACTAAATCCATTCGAGATTCATACATGGATTTATCTATAAGAAAATATTCTTGTTCTGCGCCACAAGTAGGGACAACTCTTTTAGCTGTTTTGTTGCCAAACAGTTTTAATATGCGCATGGCCTGTTTATTAATGGCATCCATAGAACGAAGCAAAGGACTCTTCTTATCAAGTATCTCGCCACCATACGAACAAAACGCGGTAGGGATACATAATGTACCATCTTTAATAAATGCATATGAGGACGGGTCCCATGCAGTGTAACCGCGAGCTTCAAATGTGGCTCTTAGCCCGCCGGAAGGAAGGCTGGACGCATCAGGTTCACCCTTTACCAGTGCGTTGGCAGAGAAGGAAAGGATAGCTTTGCCACCCTTTATCGGCGTTAAAAAACTTTCATGTTTTTCTGCAGTTACGCCAGTCATTGGTTGGAACCAGTGTGTATAGTGTGTTGCACCTTTTTCAATAGCCCAAGACATCATAGCGTCTGCTATGGGTTGGGCAAGGGATATGTCTAATTCCACGCCTGTATTTATGGTGTGTTTGAGAGCTTTGTAAATTTCCGGGGCAAGTCTTTCTTTCATGGCAGTTTCGCCAAAAACTAAAGAACCATATGTTGAAGTTATGTCTGTCATTTTTTTATTCCTCATATCTATTAATTATTTGAGTTTGCTAAGTGGTTTATTTAATTAAATCTAAAATGGTTTGTTCTGCTTGCACTGCATTGGCCTTTCCGCGAGACTGGCGCATTACAGCTCCAATTAGTGCTTTGAGGGCTTTATCTTTACCCGCTTTGAAGTCAGCAACAGCCATTGGGTTTTCGGTAATTGCCGTTTTACACATTGCAATTAAAGTGCCTTCATCAATGCCCTCCATATCACTTTTCGAGATATATTCCTTCCAGGATTTTCCAGATTTTAGCATCTCTGCTAGGGTTTTCTTTGCCATTTGAGCATTAATTTTACCCTCTTTTTGTAAGTTAGATAGTTCTGCTAATTCAGCGTATGGGACTAGAATGTTAAAATCTTCTTTTTGTGATTCGGTTTCAATACTACGAAATATTTCACCAAGCATATACGTTGATAATATTTTAGGGTCTCCCGTTACTAAAGCTGAAGAAAAATAATCTGAAACTTTCTTATATTTGATGATTAGGTCTGCATCTTGTTCGGATAGCCCCATCTCAAGATAATTGTTTTTGATTTTCTCGGGAAGCATAGGCATCGTTTTTGCTATATTCTCTATAAAGATATCGTCAATTATTATGTATGGGGAATCTGGATCTTTAAAATATCTATAATCGTTTGCGTCTTCTTTATCTCTCATAGCAGAAGTAGATCCATCCGCCTCATTGAAGCGTCTTGTTTCTTGGACTAGAGGCTCATTATTTTTAATTGCAGTAACGTGTCTTTCATACTCGTATGCCATTGCTTTTTCCATAAAAGAGAGGGAGTTCATGTTTTTAATTTCCGATCTAACACCAAGAGGTTCGCCAGGACGATTTACTGATAGGTTAACATCACAGCGCATGGATCCTTCTTCCATTTTGCAGTCGGACACTTGCACGTGTCTTAGGTTTAATTGTAGTTTTTCTAGATATTCTCTAGCTTCCTCAATTGAACTAATGTCGGGCTCAGTTACAATTTCTATTAACGGAACAGCACCTCTATTACAATCAATATATGTATTTCCGCCACTATGAATTAATTTGCCAGCATCTTCTTCTAGGTGAATGCGATTAATTCTAATTTTTTTCCCACTGTTGAGTTTAATGTACCCATTTGTACATATTGGTTGTATAAACTGCGTAGTTTGGTAGGCTTTTGGCAGGTCGGGATAGGTGTAGTTTTTCCTATCAAAACTTACCTCTTGGTTTATTTTACAATTTAGGGCAAGGCCTGCTTTAATCGCATAAATAAAAGTTGCCATGTTGACAAGAGGAAGTGATCCTGGCTCGCCTAAACATTTAGGACATACGTTGGTGTTNGGATCGCTACCAAAGGCTGTTGGACACGAACAAAAGATTTTTGTTTTAGTGGACAGTTCAACATGTGTTTCTAATCCGCAAACAAGGTTATATGTCATATGTCACACCTCCTAAGNTNGGATTGAGTTTTAAGTNNGCGGTGTTTTCAAAAGCAAATGCCGTGTTTAAAACCCTAGAATCTGAATTTTTAGGACCGATGAGTTGCATACCTACGGGCAAGCCATTACTATCTGTTCCGCAAGGAAGGCTTATGGCTGGTAATCCGCAGACATTGGCTATTACCACACAGATATCAGCTTTGTACTTATCAACAACATTATCTGGATTAAAATCAAATGCTAGGGCAGTTGTGGGGGTTGTGGGGGATATGATGAGATCGCATTGTTTAAAAACATTCTCAAAATCGCTAGTTAGCTCGTTTCTTAACTGAATAGCTTTTAGATAATATTCGTTAAAGTTGTTTTTGCTTAAGAAGTAAATGCCCAGCATTATTCTGCGTTTTACATCATCTCCAAAAGCTTCACTTCGTGTTTTTGCAATCATATCATCGATATCTTTATACGATTTATTTGTTTTGTATCCGTATCGAATGCCATCATATCTACCAAAGTTAGAAGATATCTCGGCACATCCTATAATGTAGTAAATAGGGAGTGCAAGCTCAATGGTTGGGATAGTAATATCCACAATTTCAGCACCTAGCCCACGGTATGTTTCAATTGCTCTGTATACAGAATCGACCACATCTTTTGAGCAGTTTTCGAACAGTTTAGTAGCGATGCCTATTTTTACGCCTTTGACGTTCCCATTGATTCTATCTAGGCAAGGAGCATAATTTTGTTTGATCGTAGTCATGTCATTGATATCAAAGCCCTTAATTGTATCGTAGACAATCGCGCAGTCCTTTACAGTGTTTGCAATTGGTGATATTTGATCAAATGAAGATGCTAGAGCAACTGCACCATATCTAGAAACTGTGCCATAAGTTGGCTTGTATCCCACAACGCCACAAAAACTTGCAGGTTGTCTTGCAGAGCCACCTGTGTCTGTACCAAGAGTATATGGGGCTATTCTAGACGAGACTGCTGCCGCACTTCCTCCTGAACTTCCGCCCGCACTTTTCGCAGTGTCGTATGGATTGAAAGTAGCTCCAAATATACCGGTGTTGGAGTATGAACCCATGGCGAATTCATCCATATTAGTTTTCCCTAACAGTATTGCTCCGTTATTGAATAGTTTTTGGACCGCAGTAGCTGTATATGTAGATTTAAAGTTTTCAAGAGTTTTAGAACAGCAGGTAGTTTGAAACCCGCGTACAGCCAAGTTGTCTTTTAATGCCATTGGTATGCCTAGTAGCAATGGTGCATCACCCTTTAATTGTTTGCGCATATCATCTGCTTTTTGCGCTTGTAAAAGAGCCATCTCTTCAGTAACGCTAATGTAAGCATTGATAGAAGGGTTAATGTTATTGATTGCACTTAAATATTTTTTTGTTAGTTCAACTGAGGATATTTCTTTACGTGCTAAAAGATTTGATAAATGTAAAATACTACTCACCTTTACTCCTCCTTTTAACAACAAAATAACCATCATCTGCACAATCTGCATTACTAAGGGCATCTTCNTTAGACAGGGTGTTCCCGATAATATCTTCTCGCAAGTCTGAAGCAGATATGGTTAAAGGTTTATAAGCAGTTGGTTTATTCGATTTTACGGCTTTAACCACAGACACAAACTCTATGACGTCGGACATATCTTTCATGAGTCTTTTCTTTTCCTCGTCGTCAAAGTATAAAAGAGCGTTAGCTGCGGCATTGTCAAAGTCTTTTTCTGTAATCATAATGTTCATCCTTATATACTAGTAGCCAGCTAAAACTGACTAATCTATCTATGTTCTTAAAGTGAAATCGCAAAGAGTTAATTATACAAAACTTTATGTGTTAAATCGAATTAATCTCTTACTTTAATGTGCACTTCGCGAAGTTGTTTTTCTGTTACTTCAGTTGGTGCCCCCATCATTAAGTCTTGAGCATTTTTGTTCATGGGGAAAGCAATAACTTCTCTAATGTTATTTTCACGTGCTAGAAGCATTAAAATGCGATCTATACCAGGGGCCATTCCCGCGTGTGGAGGGGCGCCAAACTTAAATGCGTTGTATAACGATGGGAATTTCGTCTCAATAACATCTTTTGTGTAGCCAGCTATTTCAAAAGCTTTTTCCATTGTATCTGTTTCATGATTGCGAACCGCGCCGCTTGAAAGCTCGACTCCGTTACAAACAATATCATATTGATAAGCCAAAATGTCGCCCGGATCTTTTGTGTTTAGGGCATCTAGGCCTCCTTGAGGCATAGAAAAAGGATTGTGTTTGAAAGTCCAGTTTCCAGTTTCTTCATCTATTTCGTACATAGGGAAATCTACGATAAAGCACATTTCAAACTTATTTTCATCAATTAGATTTAAGCGANTNCCTAGTTCTGTACGAATTTGTCCGGCAAGTTCAGGAGCTTTATCCTTACTGTCTGCTATAAAGAAAAGTAAGTCGCCAGGATATATATCGGTTAGTTTTGCTAATTCAGCTTTAAGTTCGCCGGGGATAAACTTATCAATAGGTCCTTTGTAAGTGTTACCATCGTTTACACTAATATAACCTAGTCCTTTCATACCAATGCTAGTTGCAAATTCCAACATTTTTTCATGGAAGCTTTTTGAAACAGAAGCACCGCCAGGCACTTTTATAGCGCGTACGCACTTGTTCTTAAACGGCAGGAATTCACACTTGTTAAAAAAATCAGATAAATCAACAATTTTTAATGGGTTTCTTAAGTCTGGTTTGTCCGAGCCATATGTCAACATTGCATCTTCAAATGTGATTCTAGTAAATGGAGGTTTGGAAACGGTCCCATTACCAAAGGTTTTGAATACATCATATAGAACGGTTTCTGCCACATCAAAAACATCTTCTTGTGTGGCAAAAGATAATTCAAAGTCTAATTGATAAAACTCACCTGGTGCACGGTCGGCGCGAGCATCTTCATCCCTAAAGCAAGGGGCTATTTGAAAGTATTTATCAAACCCGCTTACCATGAGAAGTTGCTTGAAGATTTGTGGCGCTTGTGGAAGAGCGTAAAAACGACCTTTATGCTTTCTGCTAGGCACTAGATAATCTCTTGCTCCTTCTGGGGAAGAGGCTGTTAGTATCGGGGTGGTTACTTCTAGGAAACCTAGTTCTATCATTTTTTTACGTATATGATTGACTACCTTGGAGCGTAGTACGATGTTTTTATGTACATCAGGATTCCTTAAGTCGAGATACCTATACTTTAGTCTAAGGTCCTCTCGGATATTTTTGCTATCACTTATGTCAAAAGGAACTTGTGAAATAACATCACCTAGTATTGTTATTTTTGAGGCAAAAAGTTCAACGGTTCCAGTATTGATTTTTGGGTTAATTGAATTCTTATCTCTGACTTTCAAAGTTCCTTCAGCAGATATGCATTGTTCTTTTTTGAGAGAAGAGATTATACTATCGTCCTCAACGACAACTTGCAAGAAACCATAGTGATCTCTTACATCCAAAAAGATTATTCCGCCATGATCTCTAATTGTATCAATCCAGCCAGCAAAGGTTATTTTTTGATTATTTAGACTTTCATTGATATTTGAAGAATTGTGTGTTCTATATTCGTTCGCCCTAGACATGTTTGCCTCCAAATGTTTACATCATTACTGATATAACGTTATTAATATTAAGTACATTAGCACATATGCGCGAAAACAGTCAAATATTTAGTGCGTACGGATGTAAATATTACGCGTTAATTAAATAAAAGTAATGATATTATGTTGTAGGGTTCAAATCAGCATCTATAGTCACCAATCGTAGCTATGGCAACAATTAGGTGCGGGTGGAAATTATAGTGTGAATGTAAATGGTGATAGATAAAAATTAAGAATCAGCAAACATGCGTGCTAGTGATATGTTACGGTATGAATGGTCTTCTGTCACTTCGCCGATAACTTCAATATAGTGTGGGAATTGTATTTCCTCATTTTCAAAAGATAGTTCTATTTCTAAAATCGCGCGATCGTCCCAGAAAGGATAAACATCTATTTCTAAGTTAAATTCTAAAAAGGGAACATGAAATCTGGTTTTTTTGAGTGTTCCAGTAACTGCTTCTGCAAGGAGTTCGTTATATTTTGCCTCAGATATTAATACTTCATCCTCCGTTCGTTTTCGAGGAGTAATATCTTGTTTTTGGCAATAAAAGTACGCCGAAACACCACGTTCGGTTGTTTTGCGTATTCTTCGTGCGATATCATCGCTAGCTAAATATGTCTGTTCGATCTCCGTCCTTGAACCGATTTTTTCTAAAAGTTTTATGTCTGGATATCGTATTAAGAATTTACGCTCAATTTCTATTCCTGAGGGATTAACTGTCATCATGTTTTGCAATTATACCATTTTAAAATGCAAAAATGCAAATTAAAATCTTGCTAAAAAGTTGCCTGCCCACACGTTATTTAATAAAAATATGCTTTTAAAGGCAAATATTGAAAATTATAGGAATAAGTGTTAAAATAATTTTAGCAAATAAAACCATATTTATTGAATATGGTAAGGAGTATAAATTGGGACAATATATAATTAATCAAAAGCTCTTATCTTTAAGAGACAGTTATATCATTAAAGATACTGTTGGCAATCCTAGATTTCAATGTAAAGGAAGTCTAATATCCATAAGGAAGACATTTTGGCTAAACACTCCAACTGGAGCTCCTATATTTAAAGTTAGGAAAAAACTATTTAAATTGCTTCCAAAGTTTGATATATTTAATGCTCAAGATGAAAAAGTAGCGTCTGTTAAGGTAAAATTTTCTATTGGGATTAAAAAACTAGCTATTGAATCAGAAGTGTTTGGTGATTATTTCATTCGTGGTGGCATTTTAGCTTGGGATTTTGCAGTTTATCAAGG
>JGI24710J26742_10003096_pt1 | contig 14242 bp, 8 predicted proteins | sample BioPla2DNA2_FD_26742 | JGI IMG/M metagenome (IMG submission 26742) | reverse complement strand
ACTACGACCCCCCCAACCACTCCCACTACGACATCTACGTCTACGCCCACAACTTCGTCCGGAACCGAGCCAAGCGGGCCCACTACGACCCCCACGACCACTCCCACTACGACATCTACGTCTACGCCCACAACTTCGTCCGGAACCGAGCCAAGCGGGCCCACTACGACCTCCACGACCACTCCCACTACGACGTCTACGTCTACGCCCACAACTTCGTCCGGAACAGAGCCAAGCGGGCCCACTACGACCCCCACGACCACTCCCACTACGACGTCTACGTCTACGTCCACAACTTCGTCCGGAACAGAGCCAAGCGGGCCCACTACGACCTCCACGACCACTCCCACTACGACGTCTACGTCTACGCCCACAACTTCGTCCGGAACCGAGCCGACGGGTACGGAGTCGACTAATCCAACCGGGACCGAACCGACCGGAACCGATCCGGGCAACTCTTCCGGAGTCAAAATGACTAAACAACCTCCGGCATGGACCAAGGGTTCAAACAAGCCCGCCGGCTTCACTTCAAGTGCTGAGTTTAAAGACTTCCTACATGTCAAGGTAGACAATAAGGTGGTTGATGAATCCAACTATGACGCCAAAGAAGGCTCGACGGTTGTTACCTTCAAACCTGCCTTCCTTGAGACCTTGTCTGTAGGTAATCACCCGGTGGAAATTGTTTCCGCATCAGGATCTGCCTACGGCAATATAGAAATCAAAGCAGAAACTGCTCAGAAAACCGAACAAGAAACTAAACCCGGCGATGCTAAACCGAAAACAGGAGAGAACAGCGAAATCTACTTATGGTCAAGCCTTATGCTCTTAACTGCTGGCGGATTACTGTTAGCACTGCGCAAGAAAAAATTTAGGCAAAGGGATTAGATCAAATCCGACTATTAAGAGAAAGACTTAATCAAGGGGAGCTGAAAACTGATTTGGCTCCCCTTGTATAATGTTGTCCGCTAGGATCATGCACCCTGTCGTAACATCGAATGCACCGAAAACTGAGGGGTGCACCCGATTTTCAGTTTTGCACCTAAATGCACCTATGGCATACTTTCAAGTGGATTGTGTTAGTTTTGCTGTACGATGCCAAAATGCCCTGTAACCTCTTGGTTGCAGGGCTTTTGCTTTTCTGTGACCGCGATACTAAATTGATGCCAATATCCGCCCGGCGCTGCGCCGTTAAGATCCCGATCGCAAAACTCTGCCCAAGATCAGTTAATTAGGTTATAGTAAGGAAAAGATGTCCGGGGGAGGTACCCCATGAATCAACAATCGATTAAGATCGGTAAACGCTCTTTTATCCTTTCCCTGTCGGTTCTGCTCGCGCTCATGATTTTGGCAACCGTGCTTTCTTACGCGCTTCCTTCAGGATCGTTCAGCCGGGAAACAGTTGACGGGCAAGAGCGGATTGTCGCCGGCACATTTCAACTGACGGAAAAGCCGAAAATCCCCCTGTGGCGTTTTCTGACCGCTCCGTTTGAGGTATTTCTGTCGGATGACGCCGCCATCGTCGGCGTGATTCTCATTTTTCTCCTTCTCATCGGGGGAAGCTTCACAATTCTGCTCTCCTGCGGCATGGTCGCGCGGCTGATGGACCGCATCACGAAACGTTTCCACGCCTCGCGCTACCGTCTGCTCATGCTGGTCAGCCTCTTCTTCATGCTCTTCGGATCAGTCTTCGGGATTTTTGAAGAGCTGATTATCATGGTTCCGTTCTGCATCGCCCTCTCCAGGCGACTCGGGTGGGACTCGATGACGGGACTCGGCATGAGCCTTCTTTCTTCCGGTCTCGGGTTTGGCGCGGCGACGATCAATCCGTTCACGGTAGGAGTAGCGCAGCAACTCGCCGGACTGTCAGCGTTCTCTGCCATCGGCCTGCGCGTATTGATCTTCGCCTCCGTGTACGTGATTTTGCAGCTTTTCCTGCTTCGTTACGTCAAAAAGATCGAGAAAAACCCCAGCCTGTCTTCCGTCTACGAAGAAGACCAAGAGGCTTCCGTCTCCTATGATTTGACGTATGAACCGGGTGTTGACCGCGGTCTGAAGATCTTCGGCATGGGGCTTATCTTCTTGCCTCTTCTGCTCATCGCAGGATTCTTCATCCCCGCACTCTCGTCCATCCTCTTCCCGCTGATCGCCCTGCTCTTCGTCGCGCTGGCGTTCGCGAGTGTGCTGATAAGCCGCGTCATGAGCTTCAAAGAAGCCGGCAAAGCCTTCCTGCGCGGCATGGGCGGTGTAGCTCCTGCGATCCTGCTGATCCTGATGGCGATGAGCATCAAGCTCATCATGACGCGCTCTCTTGTCATGGACTATCTGCTTTATGAGGTGTCCACGCGTTTTGAGGGACTGTCTGCTGTCGGCGGCCTGCTCCTTCTTTACCTGATGGTGCTCGTGATGAATTTCTTCATCAGCTCCGGCTCGGCCAAGGCTTTTCTGATGTTGCCGCTGGTGCTGCCGCTGACGGATTTCCTCGGGCTGCACCGGCAGGTAGCAGTTCAGGCCTATCTCTTCGGCGACGGTTTCAGCAACCTCCTGTATCCGACCAACGCCGCGCTGATGATCGCCCTGGGCTTGTCCGTCGTCAGTTATCCCAAATGGCTCAAATGGACGCTGCCTTTGCAATTGATATTGATCGGTCTGAGCGTCGGATGGCTTCTGGTCATACACCTCCTCGGAGCCGGACTTTTTTAGCCGTCCGGCGACGCACCGAAACAAGGACTGCTTTTGCAGTCCCGCGCCTGTCTGACACGGATTGTTTCATAAGTCCGATCATGTAACCGGGAAGGAGTTCCCTATGTCGAATATCACACCCGCCGCAGAGCATTTAAGTCAGGCTCTGCGCTTCAAAACCGTCTCACATGAGGATATTTCCCAAATGGATTTGTCCCAATTTTCAGCCTTTGAAATTTTTCTCGCAGAAACGTACCCGCTCCTGCACGAAAAACTGGAGAAAATGAGGATCAACAAACACGGACTTGTTTTCCGCTGGCCGGGGAAAGACAGCGGCAGGCGCGTCTTGTTGACGGCGCACTACGATGTCGTGCCCGCCGGTGACAGCGGCTGGCCTTTTCCGCCTTTTTCCGGACATATCGAAGATGGGAAAATTTACGGCCGCGGGAGCCTTGACGACAAAGGATCGCTGATCGCCATTTTCGAGTCTGTCACGGCACTGCTCCAAGAAGGGTACGAACCGCCCGTAGACATTTGGTTCGCCTTTGGATTTGACGAAGAAACAGGCGGCACGCACGGAGCGCAGAAAATCGCGGCTTATTTCCGGGAACAGGGGCTCGTGTTCGACTATGTCCTCGATGAGGGCGGCGCGGTCGCCGACGGCGCCATGATGGGAATTGAAAAACCCGTGGCCGTCATCGGCGTGGCGGAAAAGGGAAACACAAGTTTTAGACTGACATTTAAAGGAGACACGGGACATTCGTCGACGCCTCCAAAAAAGACGGCGATCGGGGAAATGGGCAGATTTATCAGCGCGGTAGAAGCGAGACCCCAAAAGCCCAGGTTGACGGCAACCGTAAAAGCGATGCTGAAAGCCATAGCGCCCCATCGCAAAGGAATCGCGGGATTCGTTCTCACCCGCCCTGATTTCTTCGCGCCGGCGATCATCCGCATTCTGATGGCCAATCGGCAGACGGCCGCCATGCTCCGCACGACTTCCGTCTTTACGATGACGGAGAGCGGAACAGCGCACAATGTACTCCCCAATACAGCAGAATGCACCATTAACGTCCGCACCCTTCAGGGCGATAGTTCAGACGCTGTTTTAAAGCGATTGCAAGAGATTGGCATCCCTTTCACGGCAGAAACCATACTGCGCGACGAACCGACGAAAGCATCCGAGCCGGACAGCCGGGGCATGAAGCATTTGAGGTCATGCATCGCTTCCGTATTTCCGGACGCCGTGATCACTCCGTACCTGATGACCGGCGGCACCGACTGCAGGCATTACGACCGGGTCACGGAAAACGCTTACCGGTTCCTACCCGCCCGCGTCAGCGAGCAGGAGCTCGAGCTAATACACGGAGACGGGGAATACCTGTCCCTGCAGAACCTGCAAAGCATGGTGGAGTTTTACACGCTGTTCTTGCGGGGCATTACTTAGAGATACCGGAAGCCACACGTAAAAGCACGTGAAAAACCCGGCTGGGAAAAGGAGGCCATATGGGCAAATATGCAAAAACTTATAAAATATATGTATTAATAATCTCATTGCTTTTAATAGGATCTGTCTGTCTTGTTGGGTGTTCAGCATCAGCTTCTAAAGAATCTTATGAGGATTCTTTAGACTATGATGAAGCTCCGGAACCGCAAAAAGATTATGGAGAAATTAGTGGCTTAGATGATTTTAATGCTTCTGCCAAAGAAGAGTATTATCCCGCAGATCCCGAGGTCAGTGTTCCCTCCGGTCAAAAAGCAGACAGAAAATTTATCGAAAATGGGAATCTGGAACTTAGAAGTGCCGATGTAGATGAAACATTTATTGCCTTATCAAACTTAGCGAAAAATCTTGATGGCCGCGTCGTATCTTATGATCAGGATAAAGGTGATACATTTAAGATTATTCGTATGCAAGTTGCTGTTCCATATGGCAAATTAGCTGATTTTATGGAGCATGCCGGAGAAAGCGCTACAAAAATTGAATCCCAATCAGTAACAAGCGAAGAAGTAACGGAAGATTATTATGATACCAAGACACGTCTTGAATCAACGGAAAATTTAATCAAGCATTATCGTGATTTATTAGCGGATGCGAAAACAATTGAAGAAATACTTCAAGTTCAAGCCAGAATCGATGATTTAACGCTGCAATTAGAGGCGCTTAAAGGTAGATTAAAGGTTCTTGATTATTTAACTCAAGAATCATTTATCTCTATTACGATCAGAATGGAAGAAGATCCGACTATTACAAAACCGGAAGTAACTCTTAAAACATTAAAATGGTCAGATGTCAGCTATTTAATGAAAACCGGCTTACATAAAACCGGAATTGTAATTGCTCTTGGTTTTCAATACTTATTAATTTTCTTCGCATATGCTTCGCCTGTTATTGTGCTGGCGATAATTTTAATTATTGTTATTAAACACAGGCGTAAAAAATTAAGGAAAAAGAACTCTGCAGGAAAAACAACAGATAAAAAAGAACTAAAGCAAAGATTAAAGGCTGAAAATAGAGGAGAAAGCAAAAACGAAGAGATTACAAAAGAAGCTGAAAATAAAGAAGAATAATAATATTATTCAGCAGTTATTTTCTCGAAATAAATATTAATCGGCTTAAAGGTTGAAAGAAGTTTCGCCGCCGTATCCCATACTCAAGCGGAACTTATGTCCCGTTATGATGTCTATTGGGGGTCCGCCTGCCTAATAGGGTATCTTCGCCTGACTTGCCATCAGGGAAGGAGCAGCTGTTCCATTTGCTCCAGATAGGAGGTAAAAACCGCGAAAGCATCTTCAATCGGTTTGACCTCGGACATATCCAGACCAGCTTTCTTGAGCACGGACAGGGGATAGTCGGAGCTGCCCGCTTTGAGAAATTGCAGATAGCGGTCTACGGCCGGCTGTCCCTCGGTCTTGACCATATGGGCGAATGAAGTGGCGGCTGAAAAGCCGGTGGCATATTGATAGACATAATAGTTCAGATAGAAATGGGGAATCCTGGACCATTCCAGGCCAATCTCCGGATCAAAGGTCAGATCTTCGCCATAATAGCGCTTGTTCATTTCGCCGTATTGCTCGGTCAGGAAAGCGCTGGTCAGAGGAGTGCCGGCAGCCGCGGCAGTATAGATCAGATGCTCAAACTCAGCAAACTGGGTCTGTCTGAAGACTGTGCCTTTGAAACCGTCAAGATAATTATTGATCACAGTCTGGCGCAATTTGTCATCATCTGTCTGTGACAGCAGATAGTCGGTCAGAAGATTCTCATTCATAGTGGAAGCAATTTCGGCCAGAAAGATGGAATAACTCGAATAGATAAAGGGCTGGGTATTGCGCGAATACCAGGAATGGACACTGTGCCCCAGCTCGTGGGCAAGGGTAAACAGATTATCCAAAGTGCCCTGCCAGTTGAGCAGAATATACGGATTGGTACCGTGGGCACCGCTGGAATAGGCGCCGGAGCGTTTGCCTTTGTTGTCAGCGCGGTCGATCCAGCGTTCGCGGAAAGCGCGGCGCACAATCTCCACATACTCCGGGCCCAAGGGCGACAGCGCGGCTACAATTATCTCCTGTGCTTCCTCAAAGCCGTACTTGACATCTATGCCCTCGATTAAGGATACATAGAGATCGTAGGAATGGAGCTCCTCCAGACCCAGGGCTTGCTTGCGCAAAGCAATATAGCGGTGCAGCAGCGGCAAATTGCGGTTGACTGTCGTTACCAGATTGTCGTATACATCCTCGGAAATAGCATTCTCGAACAGAGCGGCGGCTCTGGCGCTGGGGAAATTCCTCACTTCGGCCACGAAATTGTGCACATTGATATTGCCTGACAGCAGCGAGGCGCTGGTGTTTTGGAATTGGTCGTAGACTTGATACAGATTTTGAAAAGCCTCACGGCGAACCCGGCGGTCACGGCTCTCCAGGAATTTGCCGTAGCGTCCGTGCGTAAGCTCTACTTCCTCTCCGGCCTCATTGATAATCATAGGGAATCTGAAGTCGGAGTCATTTAGCACTGTAAAGCTCATAGAGGGATTGTTGAATATCTCGCCGGCTTTAGCCAGAAGTATTTCTTCCGAGGCGGACAGCTGATGCGGTTTTTTGCGCAGGATATTCTCCAGATAGTGGCGCCTGGCTGAGATCCCGGGATCTTCCGACAAGAAGATAATCAGCTTTTCTTCGGGAATTTGTGTTATCTCCGGCTCCGCCCAGGAAATAGCTGCCTCAAATTGGGTCAAGAGCTGGATCGCCCGCAAGTGAAGGCCGTTGAAATCTGAATTCCCCGTGTCTTCATCGCTCTTTAAATGTGCATAGACATAGAGTTTGGCTACCCGCTCCCCGATGCTCTCCCCCAGACGGAAGAATTCACTGAGGACAGCGGCTGAAGTGTGCAGTTTATGCTGATAATCCTGCAGGAGCGGGATTTCTTTCGCAACGGCGGCGAATTCGTTCTCCCAGGCTGCCGTATCCTGATAGATCGTAGTCAGATCCCAGGTCTCCGCCATATCGACTTCGGAGCGTAGTTTTACCTGTCCGGCGCCGCCCTGGCCGGCTGCGACCTTATTTCGATGCCGTCCCGGATCAAAGTTATTCAGCTTAAACATAATCACATATCCTCCAAAGAAATAATCTGTTTTTGCGAAGGCCTGACCCGACAGCCCGGCTTCTCCGGACTCAGGAAATCAATCTGTGTCGGAGGCGCCTTCGTCTAAAATCGTTCCGGCATCAACATCGGTTTAGATACTGATGTCTTTGTCCTCATCTGTTATCGGGGCTATACTGACGACACTGCTGTCAGCAGCTCTCATCAGAGTGACGCCGCTGGTAATGCGGGATTGTACCGGGATCTCCTCGGTCTTGATGCGGATGACGATGCCGGAGTCATTGATCAGCAGGATATCTATATCGCCGTCCACCAGCATGGCGCTGACCAATTTGCCCGTCTTCTTAGTAGCGCGGTAGGTGATCAGGCCTTTGCCACCTCTGTTCTGTCTGCGATAATCCGACAGCCTGGTGCGCTTGCCGAAGCCTCTTTCCGATACGACCAGCAGGGTCCGGTTTTCGTCGGCGGAAACCATGCCGATAACCTCATCCCCCCGTGCCAGCGTGATGCCCTTGACACCCATTGTATTGCGCCCGGTATCTCTGACATCGGCCTCGTCAAAGCGGATCGCCATGCCGTTTTTAGTAACCAGGATGATGTCTTGCTCGTCATCGGTCAGCTCAACCCCGATCAGCTCATCCTCATCGCGCAATCTGATCGCAATCAGACCCGAGCGGCGGATATTGGCATAATCTGACAGCGGCGTCTTCTTGACCAGGCCTTCGCGCGTGGCCATGATCAGGCTGCCTTGCTCCGCCTCGTCATCGATCGGCACGATGCCGTAGATCTTTTCCTCGGGCTCCAGTTGCAGGAGATTTACGATCGCCATGCCTCTGGCCGTGCGCGAAGCCTCCGGGATTTGATAGCCCTTGAGGCGGTAGACTTTGCCCTTGGTGGTGAAGAAGAGCAGTGTCTGATGTGTCGAAGTCGTGATAATCTGGCAAACCACATCTTCTTCTCTGGTCTGCAGACCGGTGATGCCACGCCCTCCGCGCCGTTGCGAGCGATAGGTATCGACGGGCAGGCGCTTAACATAGCCGGCATTCGTCATAGTGACAACAACCTGTTCTTCTTCGATCAGGGATTCGTCATCAATCTCAAAGCCTCCGGCAGGATCTATCTCCGTCCGGCGGGGATTGGCATAGCGCTTTTTTATTTCCAGGAGCTCTTCTTTGACCGTATCGGTCAATAGCTGCTCTTCCGTCAGAATCCTGTTGTAGAGCGCTATTTTCTCGTCCAATTCATCATGTTCCGTCTGCAATTTATCGCGTTCCAGGCCGGACAGGCGACCCAGCCTCATATCAACTATGCTTTGCGACTGTTTCTCCGTCAGGCCGAAGTGCTCGGACAATCTGGTTTTGGCAATTTCTTCGCTGGCGGATGAGCGGATGATATTGATCACCTGATCAATCTTGTCGATCGCCAGTTGCAGCCCTTCGACAATATGGCGCCTGTCCTCCGCCTTGGCCAGATCATAGCGCGTCCGGCGGGTCAGGACTTCTTTGTGGTGGGAGATATAGTGAGTCAGGGCTTCTCTCAGACCCAGCATCTGGGGAACGAACTTCCCGTCAGCGCTGGGAATCAACGCCAGCATATTGGCATTGAAGGCATCCTGCATCTGAGTGTGATGATATAGCTGGTTCAGTACGACCAGCGGCGTGGCGTCGCGCTTGAGTTCGATCACGATGCGAATATCATCATGGCGGTCCGATTCATCGCGGATATCCGAGATGCCCTCAATTCGCTTATCCTTGACCAGCTCGGCAATCCGTTCGATCAGGCGGGCCTTATTGACCATATAGGGCAGATCGTGGACCAGAATTCTTTGCCTGCCGCCGCGCATCTCCTCAATCTCGGTATGGGCCTGGACGACAATGCGGCCGCGCCCTGTCTCGTAGGCTTGCCTGATGCCGGAGATACCCATAATTCTGCCTCCGGTCGGGAAATCAGGACCCGGAACTACTTCCATCAGATCTGCCGTGGTGGCATACGGGTCATCAAGCAGCAGGATAGTGCCATCGATAATCTCGCCCAGATTGTGCGGCGGAATATTGGTCGTCATGCCGACCGCAATACCGGATGAGCCGTTGACCAGCAGATTGGGGAAAGAGGCCGGCAGGACTACGGGCTCTTCAGTATGCTCATCATAATTGGGCTGGAAATCAACTGTATCGCGGTTGATATTGGCCATCATCTCGCTGGATAATCTGGTCAGGCGCGCCTCTGTATAACGATAGGCCGCCGGCGGGTCGCCGTCCCTCGAGCCGAAATTGCCGTGGCCATCGATCAGAGGCTCGCGCATGGAGAAATCCTGCGCCATCCGGACCAGAGCATCATAGACAGCCGCATCGCCATGCGGATGGAAGCGGCCCAGCACATCACCAACAGTAGTAGCGCATTTGCGATAAGGCTTATCATGGGTAAAGCCCTGCGTGAACATCGAATAGATGATCCGGCGATGCACCGGTTTCAGACCGTCGCGCACATCGGGCAGCGCCCGGTCCGTAATAACACTCATCGCATAATCGATGAATGATTTGCTCATTTCCTGCTCGAGCTGAACCGGAACTACTACATTGTCCGGACTGCGGAAAGCCTCATCAATCGCGAATTCCTTGTCCGCGTAGCGGTTATTTTTATCAGGCGAATTTGCCATAAATTCCCTCCTAGGAGATCAATTGACACCTTATTAATTATAACAAAGGATTGTTTTTGATGCGGGCGAAACTGCGGGGATAGAGTTTGGCAGTGGGGGCTATTTTTTCAATAATAATCAGGCTGCGCCGCATATCCGTGCCCGGCAACAGATACTGCTTGACTTGGCTGATCCGGCCGGACAATTTGCGCACTGCCGGCCGAGCCTGATCGACCTCATCGGTTCGTCCTTTCATGGCCAGGAAATATCCGCCCGGCGCTGCCAAAGGCAGGCACAGTTCGGCTAATTGCGGCAAGGCAGCCACCGCCCGCGCCGTCACCAGATCAAAACCGTCTCGCAGCTCCGGCAGTCTGCCCGCCGCTTCGGCTCGCAGCTGTCTGGCTTCTATGCCGGTGAGTCCCAGCCTCTCCAGACATTCGCGGAGAAAATCGACCCTTTTGCGTTGGGCATCCAAAAGCAGCACCTGCAGCTCCGGGCGCGCCAGTTTAAGCGGCAGTCCGGGAAAGCCGGCGCCGGAGCCAACATCTACCAGCGCCGGCGGGGTGGATCTCTGCGCATCTGTATGTGCCTGTGTATGTGCCTGTGGCTGTATATGTGTTTGTGTATCTATATGTGCCTTTGTCTGTGTATGTGTCTCTGTCTGCCCTGTCTGTGTATGTTCCTCTGTCCGTGGCCGCACCTGTGACTTATCGCGTTGTTGCAACAAGTGATCAATCGCAGGCAGCAATTGCCAGCTGTCGAGCAGATGTTTAATTGCGAGTTCTTCCGGCTCTGTGATATTGGTCAGATCCATCACCTTGTTTTTGGCCAGCAGCAACTCGATAAAGCAGAGCAATTGCCCGGTCTGTGCGGATGAAAGCACAAGTCCCGCCCTGCGGGCGGCTTCGTCAATCCAATATTCATATGCCGCTGAATCGAAGGCGCTCACGGTTAGTCCCGAGCTTGGGTCTGCTGAGCCGCGGCCCGGCGCTTTTCCGCTTCGAGCCAGACGAGCAGAACCTGGACATCAGCCGGTGAAACGCCGGAAATTCTGCTGGCCTGCCCGACAGATGACGGCTGGCGCGAAGTGAGCTTTTGAGCTGCCTCCAGGCGCAGACCGCTGATAGTGCCGTAATCGAAATTTTGCGGCAGTGACTTCATCTCGACTTTGCGGAAGCGATCAATGCGGTTCTGTTCCATCTTGATATAGCCTTCGTACTTGATATTAATTTCCATCGTAGCTGTCACATAGGCGGGAATGTCCGGCCGCTCCGGATCCAGCGCTGCCAGATCCTGATAGCTGAGTTCGGGACGCTTCAGAAGACGCGCCAGAGAAGTCGCCTCGCGCAGAGGAGTGCTATCGTGTTCGATCAGGAACCGATCAGTCCGGGGATCCGGCTGCAAGATGACCTGGCTAAGGCGCTCGGCTTCATCTCTGATCAGCTCCTGCTTGCGCTGAAACTTTTGCCAGCGCTCTTCACTGATCAGACCGACTTCGTAGCCCAGCGGCGTCAGCCGCTGATCGGCATTGTCCTGGCGCAGGATCAGACGGTATTCGGCGCGGGATGTCATCATGCGGTAGGGCTCTGCCGTGCCGCGAGTGACGAGATCATCAATCAGAACGCCGATATAAGCCTGGGAACGATCAATAATGACCGGCTCCTTGCCTGCCAGCTTGCGTACGGCATTGATACCGGCGACCAATCCCTGGCCGGCTGCTTCCTCATAGCCGGATGAGCCGTTAATCTGACCGGCCAGGAACAGATTATCAACGAAGCGCGATTCCAAGGATAATTTCAGCTCAGTCGGATCGATGCAGTCATAATCAATAGCGTAGGCCACTCTCATCATATAGGCATCTTCCATGCCGGGAATGGTTTTCAGCATAGCGTGCTGCACATCTTCGGGCATGCTGGAGGAAAGACCGGAGGCATACATTTCCTCCGTATCGAGTCCCGTGGGCTCCAGGAAGACATGGTGCCTCTCATGCTCGGGGAACTTTACATATTTATCCTCAATCGAGGGACAATAGCGGGGGCCGACGCCCTCCACCTTGCCTGAATAAAGCGGTGAACGATCGATATTATTAAGAATCACTTCTCTGGTGTCGGCCGTAGTCCAGGTCAGATAACAGGGGAGCTCGTCTTTGGGACGCCAGTTCGGATCATCCTCATTGTCATGCGAGAAGGGACGAGGCACCGGATCCGAAGACTGGATGTCGCAGACTTCCAAGTTCAGGGAACGGCGGTGCAGGCGGGCAGGAGTACCGGTTTTAAAGCGCTGGATAGTATGCCCCAGCTCCGCCAGGGCGTCTGACAGGCCAATCGCCGGGAATAAAGAGTCCGGACCGGAGGAATAGATCGCATCGCCCACTATAACCTTGCTGTCGAGGAAAGTTCCCGTTGCCAGTATGCAGATCCGGCAGGCATAGATAGCGCCGGTCCTGGTCTGCACGGCAGTAATTTTGGGGCGTTCGCCTTTCTCCCAGATCAGATCCGTGACTTCCTGTTGCAGCAGATCGATATTCTCTTCCAGTTCCAGGACATGCTTCATTCTTCTTTGATAGCCCACACGGTCGATCTGAGTGCGCGGCGACATCACGGCCGGACCGCGCGAGGAATTGAGCATCCGGAACTGGATCATCTCCTGATCCGTTAACCTGCCCATTTCGCCGCCAAGAGCGTCAATCTCTCTGATCAGCTGTCCTTTGGCCGTGCCGCCTAAGCTGGGATTACAGGGCAAATTGGCCAGACTATCCAAAGTCATTGTGAACAGTTTGACATTGTAGCCCAACCTGGCTGCCGCCAGAGCTGCTTCGCAGCCGGCATGGCCAGCGCCGACCACAGCCAGATCACAGCTGCCTGCGCGCCAGGCTCCGTCCTTTTTTAATGCCGCTGCCAAGGATGCCATCTAATTCATTTACCTACACAAAAACGCGAAAAGATTGTATCAACCAGTCCGGCATCGACGCTGTCCCCTGTCATCTCAGCCAGCAGTTCCGCAGCCTGACGCAATCTGGTAGCTACCAGGTCCAAGGTAAGGCCGGATCTGATCTCTGTCGCCGCCTGTGTCAATTCCGCGGCCGCATCTTCCAGCAATTTACGATGTCTTTCGTGAGTAATCAGGGTATCTTGATCATATTGTCGTTCCAATTGCCGCAAATGATCGCTGATTTTATCTTTAATCCGTTTAGCGCCATCGTCTGCCTGCTGGGAAAATCTGACGATATCTACTCCAGTCAGATATTCTCCGATCACATCCTGGATCGCCGCCGATTCGCCCCGGTCATCTTTGCCGAGGACTAAAACCAGGTCTTTGCCTGCAGCCACGATGTCTCTGATCTCAGCCATCTCCCGCTCAAATTCCTCAGCGGCGGGAAGAGGCGGCGAAATCAGCCAGAACAGAAGATCGGCTTCCGCATGAGCCAGGCGGGCTCTGCGCACTCCCTCCTGCTCGACCGGATCTGCCGTATCCATAGTCAGACCGGCTGTATCAGTCAAAAGCACCAAATAGCCATCAACTATAAGATGCGCTTCCACCAGATCGCGAGTAGTACCGGGAATCGGGGTCACAATAGCCTTATCTTCGCCCACCAAATTGTTCAGCAAGGTCGACTTGCCGGCGTTCGGCCGGCCCGCGATCGCAACTCTGAGACCCTCGCGCACTACCTTGCCGCGGCCATAGCCCAAGGCCAATTGCCGGATCTTATCGCCCTCAGATGCCGTGTCGGCCGCCAGCTGTTCCAGTGCGGGAGGGGTCTCTTCCAGCTCGGGAAACTCCAGAATAACCTCGACTCTGGCCATCAGTTCATAGAGCGCGTCGGCTCTGGTTCTGATTTTCCCGGACAATTGCCCTTTCAATTGCTTAAAGGCAGCCTGCACCTGGCGGGATGCTTCAGCGCCGATCAGATCCATCACGGCCTCAGCCTGAGACAGATCCATTTTGCCGTTGACAAAGGCGCGCTTGCTAAATTCGCCCGGTTCAGCCAGGCGAGCGCCGACAGAGATCAAACTGTCCAAAATCGCCTGCTTAACAGCCGTTCCGCCGTGGCAGGATATCTCAAAGACATCTTCGCCGGTAAAAGAATTGGGAGCCTTAAAGCAGCTGAGCACAACTTCATCCAGCCCGGCCCATGTTCCCACTGCCGTGGTATAGCCGGCCATTTCTGATGGCCGCAAGGGAGTTATCGCATAAGGTTGAAACAAATGATCGCAGCATTCCGCTGCTTGCGGGCCCGATAAACGCAGAACCGCCAGGCCACTTGCTCCCGGCGGTGTTGAAACTGCTGCGATGGTATCAGTTATCGCCTTCGTTATCATCCCAATAATCTTCTT
>JGI24710J26742_10003092_pt1 | contig 14254 bp, 10 predicted proteins | sample BioPla2DNA2_FD_26742 | JGI IMG/M metagenome (IMG submission 26742) | reverse complement strand
TTGTAATTTAGCAAACCAATTATTTAGTGTGAGTGGTCTAGTTTTTAGATGATTATAAGAAAAATCTGAAAGAGGTCTTTTAGAAAAAAGTCTTCCAAAAGATCCTTTTCGTGCATTTTTGATAGTATTGATACCAGTATTCCAAGTGTTTACAATTCAATTTGCTATAGGTTGAACAACACGTCTAATCGCTCACTCAAGGGTAGCTCATATAGCAACTACTGGACTGAGAGGAATGTTTACTGCTTTGTGATACCATTTCCCATGATTCCATGCTCACAATAGTACATTTTTAACTTCTTGGCTCGTATATGAGGTGATTTCAGGTCTTTCTTTACGATATGTGCTGAGTGTGGTAATTAAGTCAGCTGATGTAGTGACAAGAGTCCCTCACAATCTAACTGGTATTGCTCCTGTGTTTTTTATTCTATTTAGGCTATTATTCATATTGTTGAAAATAATATAAAGTGTTATTATTATAATCACATTTTTTTATTTGTCAAAAAATGAAGGACTTTTTTTAAAAATAAAGGTTTTATTAAACCTTTGATTAGAAAAATCTTTAATACAAAAAATAGCTAAACTCTTATGAAGTTAAATGTAACATTGTTTTATAAATTGTTTGTTAGTTAACTGGTGTAATACTTATTTTAGTCTTTTTGGAAATTTAAATTTCAGCTTTAGTACTTCTTCACGTTTTTTGTTTATTTTGAATCTGCCTAAATCACAAACATTCAGATCATTTTTGTTAAGAATTTCATTAATTTCACCTTTAATTTTTTCTATTTGTTCTTCTCTTTTGATAATCTTTTTTAAAGCTCTTTCTTGCTTTTTCGTCAAGGTCTCTTTTAGATGGTCGTGATTTAGAATATCGCTTTTATCCATTNTTTTGCATGGTCAAAGAATAAAGTCTACTTCAAACTTATANGGTTTTATGTCTTTAAAGTCAATTTCTTTTAAGTGTTTCCCAGTTTTTTTAATTCTTCTTGTAGATACTTAAATGTTTTTGGAGCTTTATTTTTTAAATCAGCTATTCCTGTTCAAATATTGTATTGATTCTCTTTTGTGTCAAAAGGTATGTGTATTTTCTTTCATTTAGCAGCTTTTTTAATCTCAATTATAGCATCATCTATATGTTTTTTATTTTCATTGAATTCATGATCAGTCATATGTTTTCAAAAACCATTCATGGTTGGTATTCAAACACTATTTTCTATATCTTTTTTTCAATCTTTGATCGTTGGTCTCATTTCTTTTGCTTGTCATCAAGATTTTGCTAATATTTCTTCATTATCTCATTTTTGTTCAATACTTTCTGCATCAGCCTTTTTGGCTTCTACATTATCTCAAAACACAAAAATAGTATCAGGATTTTCCTTTATTATTTTCCTAGTTATTATTGAATCTTTTTTCAATCCATCTTCATTTGCGTTTTCTTTTTCATTTTCTTTTTTTCCTTCATTCTCATTTTTCTTTTCCTTTTCTTCAGTTTTATTTTCTGGCTTACTTTCTTTTTCGTTTTTTTGTTCATTTTGTTTTCCGTCTTTTTGTTCTTTTCCCACTTTTTCTTCAGATTTATTTTTCTCATTTTTATTTTCTTCTTTTTTATTTTCTTTATTCTTGCTTTGTTCTATAATTTTCTCTTTATTTTCCTCTGCTCACAAATCATCATTTAAATCATTATTTTTTATTTTGTTTTTTAATCATCTATTTTCTTTTTTTGGAATAACATCAAATGTATTTATCCAGCTATCTCTAGTTCTAGCTGCAAATCATTTTTCCTTTCACCAAATAGCTTTGAGATCTTTTCCAAATGTAGGCTTCCAAGTTTCATTTGTAAATGGATATANTACAGTTTTTCATATGTTTTTTAATATNGAAAATGGTGTTTTAATACCTGAATATGTAGCATCCAAAACAGTCATAACAGCATTCGTAGGTATTGCAGTAGCAAAATGAGTAATACCTCAAGTAGCTTTGGCTAATAAAGGAGCTTTCATGCCATCTCATTTAAATGGGGCAATATAATTGTCCCAATGTTTTTTTTGTCTACCAGAAAATCACTCCTTTCACCAAGTCTTTTTGTAATCTTCTTTCCATTTTGGTTTCCAAGTTTCATTTGAAAATGGATACACAAGTGTTTTTAGTAAATTTTTTCATGTATCCAAAACTGTTTTTACGCTAGTTCATACAGCATCAGCTACACTTATTCAAGNTTGTACAGGAGCAAGTCCAACATGAGTTAGTCATCATACAGCTTTTCATGCATAATTTGGTCCAGCCATTTTAATCTTTTTTTAAATAAAAATCTTAACTTCTAATAATATCTTTATAANTCGTACCTTCCAATTCTTTCAGTGCTCAATTTAGATCTGATTTTAATAATTTCATCTTTACTTTATACAAAATGTCTAAATTTTCTTTATAGAACAAATCTTTATTTTTGTCTACACCTTGTATTTTTGTTAATAAAATATCAGCTATATAGCTGTCAACTTCTTTTAATATATCGTTAATTCTCTGATTACTTGGTCTTTTATATGATTCTTCATATTCTTCTAACTTTAATTTATAATCAGTCATAATTATATATATAAAATATAAAACACCATTATTATAAACAAATTTTTTATTTTGTCAAATCTAAATGCACTTAAATTTTCAATAATTTGATTATTTTTATATTTTGTCTTATACTAGTATTAGTTTAAATTTTATTTTTTACAAATTAAAATGAGTATAACTAAGGCATGAACATCACCAACAACAGCTAATGAGAACAAAGAGCTTTCATTAGATATTTTTGAATGAGTAGAGAACACTACTGAAAATAGAAAAAATTTTCTTGAGATCTCGAGTGATGAATTGAAGTCGTTACAAGCAAAAGCTATATCTGATGAGAATTATGAAGTAGCAGCTATTATTAGAGATGTTTTGAAAGAGAAGGATTCACATGAACAAGAGTCTAAAAATGCTGAGTTTAAGGAGGAGTTAAACAAAGCAAAGGAAGAAGATAGAGAACAAAATGAAAAACAGATTGCGAATTTAAAACAACAACTTATGAGCTGAAATATAGATGAAGAGACTTTGAAGAAAACTTTAAATGAATTGATAAGATCTTTTGAAGAAAATGAAAAAAGAAATAGAGAGGCAAATTCTAAATTATTAGAAGATATTAAAAATGCAAAAAATTCTTGAAATGAACAAGAGTTGAAGAGACTTAGATGAATTATAAAAAATTTAGCTTTAGAAAAAAAAGCACTTAAGGATAAATTTGCTGGAGAATTGCCGGAATATGATTCCGCAGAAATAGCTAAACTAAAGACTAAACGAATTGGATTCAAGTTTGCATGAAAAACGGAATTAGATGGTCAAACCGTATTAACATGACCACAACTATTACTGAGAAGAAATATTCGTTCTCGTAACAGAATAAATAAAACTGTTAAAAATTTAAATTCCATATGAAATGATCCAAAGAAATGAGTGAATTATATTATGACAAAAGCATCACTTTTGGAGTGATGAAGAATGTGAACATGGTATAAAAATGTGAAAAACTTTTTTACAATCAGAGATACAAAAACTTTTGATGAAGTGTTTAATAAACACAAGAAGAGATTTATAGATGATCTAGAATCTAAAATGGATCTCAATAGCATGAGTGATGCAGATAAAAAAACAATATCTGCAATAAAAGCTAGATTGGATTATTATCAAAAAGCATACAAGAGACAATTTATTGTAGTTTAAAAAATTTATTTATTAAAATTAATAAAAAATGAAAACATTAAAAGAAGTAGTAAATTATATTCATAATTACATGACAGAATATGAAAAATGATGAGAGGTAATAGAAAAGGATATTTTATATGATATGATGGAAGAAGAGTTATTGGATACTGTAGAATGAGTTTTGACAGAGGAGGATATGAAAAATTGGGTGAATAGTAAAGACGATACTTTTTTGGATAAAATATTAGATGAAAGATTGGAAGATTATCCAGGGCTTTTGGAAAGTATCAAAAATGATGTCTTGAATGAGTATGTCCTTTGAGACGAATAATAATTATGAAATAAGATGAACAATTATTATCGTCGAAAAAATACCGATGATTTGACTCAGATTAATCAGAGAAATGCAATCGGTATATTGGGAAAGTAGTTTTATTTAATTATTATTGAGATGGCAATTAGAGATCAGAATGTATTGGATAGAGTTAATACATTAAATACTAATCTAGAAACTGGTAATATTGCGGAAGTTCAAAGAAATATTTCGAATAGACTTTTTGGTGTACTTGATTGAGCCAACAATATTTCTATGGATTCAGAATTATATGCCAGTATCAATAGTGTGGCAGATGCATCAGATATTACGACTTCTATTAATACGGCAAAAGCTGATTTACCTTCCACTGCTATAAATATTAATTATGGTACACCACATCCTGTTGCAAATAGTGTCGTTACCTTGGCTGCTGGAGCTCCAATTACAGATACACAAAATGCTATCAATGCTATGAATACTGCACTTACTGAACTTAATACACTACCAAATCAAATCACTACTTTAAGAGCCAGATTACAGGAAAATCGTAGAATCTTAAGTGAAATTCATAATGCACAATCAGATACGAGGTGGCTTAATAGAGACATTCTGGCTATTAATACCGATATAAACACTGTAAACGCTAATATAAGTACCTGTAATAATTTACTTGGAAACTTATCTACTATCAGACAAGCAGAACAACATCCTGATTTTTGAAATCTAGGCAGTACAGCAAGACAAACACGAAATAATGTAACAAATACATTCAATGGAGCTGTTATAGCTTGAGTTAATCTTTATGTCAATGTTTGAGACTTTGCAGCTAGAAATAGTGAAGTAACAGCCGCAAAAACTACCTATGATAATAACTTAAGAAGTTTTCAACAGGAGTTAGGTTTAGCAGAAACGATAGCTCGTAATACTAATAGCTTGCCAACTTCAACTATTCCAGTTCCTAATGATTTAGGATTGTTTATAGCGAATGACACTGTTGTTAATAGAACAATATTAACTACTGCAGGAAATACTCAAACAGAAATAAATAATATAGATGCAAGGTTAGATCAGTTAAATACATTACAATGAGTAATAGAAACTCTCCGTGCAAGATACCAAGATAACTTAAATAGACTGAATAGAATTTTAGAATTACAAAATCTTGAAGATAGAATGAATACGGTTTATCCTGGAGAAATGGCTAGAAGAAGAAATGAATTTTTGGTTATTCGTAATATAAGTCGTGATAATTTGTTTTTATGAAATAATTTATATGTGCCACATCTTCCAAATCAGAATGTAAATATATGATGAGCTGCAACAAATGTAACCTTAGATTTCGTTCGTGCTCCTTTAGTAGGACCGGGGCGTTTTGATTATACTTTATGTGATGAAACTTGAAACGCTCTTAGAAATGTTTGATGAAGATTTGAATATCAGTTGTGATGACAAATAATATCTATTGGAGGAATAACTTTTGAAAATAATAATATGGCAGATCAAACTATGACAATTGAAAATCTTACTATCAATCCGATTGAATGAGTGACTTTTCCTATAAATTTAGATTTGAATGTAAGGGTTAGAATACATGATGATACTACATGACTTGATATAGACCATCATAAGCCAATTCATTTAACAATTGTTAGTCCAAGTCTATGATTATGAGCACGTGAACATGCTTATGATACTTTAAATCCGCCAATGAATGAAAGAATAGAAGCTGAATATAGTGATTATCATAGGGTTAACTTGGAAAATGAAGTAATATGGAATATTTTACGTGAATGATGAAATGAAAATGAAGTAAATGAAATATATAATAATGAAACAAGGAGAAACATATTTATTGAGAGAGTGAGAAGGGAATTAGCATGACATTTTCCTCTTTTAACACTTGCTAACTTACAGGCATGATTTAGAGCGGATATGACAAGAGAAGATAGAGATGTGCCAACTCAATATTTGTTGGGAGAACCAGAATTCCAGAATTATCTTAGACAAAACGTATCTGATAACATAAGAAACTATGCTTCAACTGAAATTCGTAGAAATGTTAATCCTCAGCGTAATTTAATTTTACAAACTTTTTTGACTTTTCAAGCGGATTTAATAAATAATAGGATTGATAATAATGATCATTTGGATGCTTTAGCAGCGATACCAAACGATAATCCGCAGTGACATGCAAATAGTGCATGGCAAAGATTTTTTAGACGTAGATCAAATAAAAATAATTATACAAAATTTTTTCAATGAAGAGAACATGCTGTAGAGAATCAGTCATTGGAAACAGAAACCTGAACAATAAATTATGGTGTTCATGTAGAGGTATTATGAGTAAACAAAATTGTGGCTACCATAAATATTGAAGGTAAAGATGAACCAGAAATCATTGATGCACCAAATCATAATGCTTTGATAAGATGAATATTATCTAGAGCTGCAACAAAAGATGGAGAACCGCTAAATAGAAAATTGAGGTGTCATCTTGCTATAGGTGCTTTGAAGGCTTTGGTAATGATGTCCCCACAAAGTTTGCGTAGACAAATACCGGTAACTCAGTTTCAAAATGCTCAATGAGTCAATGTTGATTGTGATAGGATTGAAGCATGAGTACATTGATGAAATTTAGTTATTCGTGCTGGCGGAGTAAGAGGTAGAACTAGAGAAAATGTTACTCTTTTTAATGAAAATTCATTTAAAAACTTACACGATGTAGAGGTTTTGGAGAGAGGAATAGAAAGTTTATCTATTCAAATCAATTCTATTATGAATGCTACTGCTAGAGAATATGAAACGACAGTAAATAGTCTCAGAAATAGATCTTTGAGAGGCTTTAATACAAGGCAGTTCTTGAGATTTTGACCAGTAAAGAGATTGCGATGAAGAATGGCATACTGAAGAACTAATAATGATTTTGATTTTACAACAACTGCTAATGCAGGTAAAAAATCAGTAAACATATCTTATTCAAGGAGAGAATTTACTCTTTCATGAAATTTTGAATGACAAGAATATGAATTTAAATCAAGAGATATTGGTACATTGTTGAGAAGAAAAATAAATAGAAAAAGGGTGTTTGATTGAATTGAATTGGAAATCATGGAGCAGGTTAATGAAGCATATATCGAAAGATTAAGGACTAATAGTTTGGTTGCAACTGAGAATTTTGCGGTTGCGGATCTTAATCCAGATAAAACATGAAGGGTATATATTTTTGATGATGCATGAAATTTGTCTTATTTAGAGATTGAAGATAGACACCTAAATCCAATACCAAATTGAGCAAATGCTGGACGCATACCAAGTAATAGATTACCAGTGGAAAGAATTAGATGTAATGAACAAGAAAGAAAAGAATTTATGCAAAATCCATTTTTGTCGTGAAGATTGAGAAGAGTTATGAGAAGAAGATTAGCTTTATTTTAGAAAATAACTTTAACAATATCGGCAAATCCGACTTAATTGTCGGATTTTTTTAAAGTGTTATACTTAAACAAAAACTGAAAATATTCTTTTTCTGATTGTTTTTTTAGCTAAACTATACAGTTGTTTAATTATATTTATGACTTGGTAATAGTTCGTTTTTTATTGTGTGTTAAATGTTATATTTGAGTGTAAATATTGCAAATGAGAAATAAGGAGAAAATAAATTTTGTTTTAAAATGTGCAAATGTGCAAACAACAAATAATAAAGATTATGAATAAACTTTTTGTATCAAATTAAATAACAATTGCAGATTTTGTCAACCTACGTTTGTTGTAATTTGTAGGAATTTTTGCAAATGGGTTTGATTCTGAATATCATTATGTATGAAGAAAAGATTATATATTTATCTACTATATACAAAAAAATGGCTAAGCAATCAACTCAAAATGTATCTAATTATTCTTATAATGTGATATCAAATAGGGAAAATTTAGATGAAAAAAAGAAAAAACTTATTGATAATGTTAAATTAGAATTATTTGAGTCTCTAAATATTGAGAGTAAATTAGTTAATAGAAATGAGCTATCTCAAAAACTTGAAATTTTGAGAGCCAATAATTGAATTTGATATCCTTTTGGAAAGGTAGAGTTAAGACCATGATTAGTAGTTAATATTAATGAAAGAAGCTATAAAGCTGTTTTGGATCAATATAAGGAACTTTTAGATAAAAAACCTAATGGTTTTGAGCAAGAATTACATAAATTAGATTCTCAGTTAGCAGAGAGATTAATTCTGGATAAATGATGAGCTATAGAGTTTAGAGACTGAGATGATTTTTTCGAGTGAAAAGATACAAAAACTGAATCAGAATTAGCTTACAATTGATTAAATAATTTAAGAAAATATAAAAATAAAATTGAATTAGTTAGTAAAAATGTAGATAAAGTAGATTATTTCATAATAAAATGGAATAATGCAGAATTAAATAAGATAAAGGAAACTGAAGAAAAAATAAAAAACGCAATTTCAGAGGAGTTTACAAATGAGGAACACGAAAATAGCGATATTTTAGAAGAAAATATTGATGAATGAAAGGATTTCATTTCAAATATAAATGAACAAGAAGAAATGGTAAAAAATTTACAAGAACAAAATAAAAATTTAGAAGCACAGATTAATCAAAAGGACCAAGAGATAGATGAGTTAAAAAAACAATTAAACGATTTTGATTCAAATGAAAAATTAAAAGAAGAAAGTAAAGAAAAAAATAAGGAAAATATTGAACAAATAGATACTAGTCTATTTATAAATAGGGATAATTTAGCGAAAGCTATTAGTGATTCTAGAGTTGGTTCCGGTTTTCCTACTTGATCAATAGAAATTAAGTCGTGAGAATACATTGATTTAGAATCGCAAGATTTTTTTGAAGAGTTTAAACTAAAGTATATAGAAGCCTGAAATAATAAAATGAGGTTGAAGGATTTAGATACAGAGTTAGCAGAACGTATAATTTTATCGAATCCTAAATGATCAGATGTATCAAAAAGATATCAAATACAAATAAATAATGATGAGTTTGGTCAAAATAATAAAACTGAGGAAGAACTTGAAAAAGAGTCTTTGAGATGTAGAGATTCTTTGCAAGGTTTGGGATATAATGTAGAATATATTACATTTGAAGAAAANTTTTCAGATAAAGAAAAAATAGAATCAAAAGAAAGAGAGTTGTTAGAAATGCAAGACGAAGAAGCAAGGCAAAAAAGAACAATTTTAGAATTAGAATCAGAGTTGAATTCTAAGAGATTGCATTATACGGAAGCTTGGAGGATCTCAAAACAAGAAGAATTAAAAAGGATGAAAGATAAATTATCTAAACTTCAAAACGATATAAGATTGTTAGAAGATGATATATTAAAACTGAAACGCAAAACTAAAAAGTACCATATTATTAAAATGAAAAGNCAGACAATAGCGCCACCTCCTCCAGTACCGGTTTNAATAGATCCATTTAGAGCTGTAATTTCTGATATGTGAACTGATGTTTTTAGAGAAAAGGCAGCATTAAAAGTAGAAGAATTATTGAAACAAGACTATAAAAATACTGCTTGGCGAAATATGCCTAAAAGACTCGCATTGTTTTTGTGAAGAGGAAAAAGAAGGAAAAAGCTCATAAAAAAGGAAATGAAAAGTATGCAAAATACGGCATTTCAGAGGGATGCTGGATATTCAGAGCTTAATGAACAAAGTCAACATGCTGCAGATCGTCACGCATTTGAACGAATGAATAATCTTGAATATGGAAAATGAGGCTCTGTTGTGAATAGTCTTACAACAGTACATAATGCACAAATAGATCAGCTTTGTAAAAACTATTTGACTCAACTTACTCCTATGACTGATGAGCAATTCCAAGATCAGTTTAATACTATCATAGCTGCTGATACTAATATTACAACAGCTTTATCTAATAATAAGATAACACATATTTGAACAAATATTCTTCTAACACTTCAACAAGAAAGGGCTAGTGAAAAATTGATGGAAGATGTTTTAACAGAATTAAATACTTCTAATCCTAGTCAATGAAGAATGAATAATCTTATTGAAACCTATATCAAAGATTTTCAGACTAATCCAAATTTTTTAACAGTATATCAAAATTACCTTAATAATAGTATAGATACAATACAACTAAAGAATCACTTAATACATCAGCAAGCTGCAATGAAAATGCGTGTAACAAACTTAAAAATGAATATTGATATTGTAAATAAATGAAAATCTGCATATCAAATGGAAAATTCTGACCGTGAGAAGTGAAAATGATCATGGAAATTTAAGTTATGAAACTGGATGGATAAACATCCACGATTGACTACCGCTGGAAGTTTATGAATTAGTGTATGATTATGACTAGCTACAGCATGACTATGAGCAGTGGCATGAGCTGCTGTTACTACAGCTGGATTTGCGGGATTAGTATGAACGACAAATGCCGTTAAAAAATGGACTCATCATACAAAAGAACAAAATACTCATGAAAAAAATAGAGTTACTGATTATAGAAATGAACAAAGAAAAATCCAAGAATGGCAAAATCAAGCATTAAATGGTAGATGATGGAAAAAATATAAAGCAAAAAGACAATTAGCTCTTTATGATCAAACTACTCAAGAAAATATTAAATTATCAAATCAAATTACAGAAATTATTACAAATCTTTCATCTAAAACGACTCAACTTACAACNAATGAGTTGCAAGCAATGCACTGATCTTTGATTGAATGATGGGCTCGTTTAAAGTATTATCAAGAAACTGGTCATAATTTCTTGGCTTCTGAAAGTGTAGATCAAACCGAAAAAGACATGAAAAGATTGGAAAAAGCTATCTATCTTTGACTGAATAAAATTTGAAAGAATACTTCAGATATAGAAAATAATTCAATTGTATTTACCGATACACTTTGAAACAATATTACTTATAGCGTTTTGAAAAATGATCTCAAAGAGAGTTATGATAAATCTCTGGTTCAGTTTAAAAGAGAGAGAAGGAATTTATCATTAAAATATTGAATCTGAACTGCAGTAGCTTCTGCGGGTATGGCTCTTGGTATGCAATATCTTTTGTGAACATGAGTTTTTGCAAAAGATACACCTGGTACGGTATGAAGTACAACAAGTTACTCTGGATGAACTGACACTTTTAACCTTTGATCAGCAGAAATAACAAATGGTAATGTTTATAGCTCAACAGGTTCAGCAATTTCATGATCTCCAAACTGATCAAGTGTGCTTTATACCTATTGAGTATGAACTGATTGAACTCAAGTGATTCCAGGACACTTAACATCAACAGACTTATCTACTAAAATTGCTGATGTTACTACTAATATTAACTCTATGACAGGATTGTCTGCTACTCAAAAATCTAGTGCTATAGCTGAATTGAGTAGACTTAGTTATACTGGTTTCACCAATGATAATCTTGCAGCTATGAGAGCCGCAGAGAATATAGAACATTTTGCACAGGCTATTAGTGACGCAGGAAGAAACGATCTTGTCTTAAATTTTAGTAGTTGATGATCCATATCTTGAAGTTCATATAACAATTTGGCAGAGAGATTTATGACATGAAAAATTGATATTACAACACCAGATGTCCCTTGAAAAGAAGCTTCTACTTGGTGAAGGTGGATCATGTGAGTTCCTTTATTTTTCAATACCTTTAAAAATAGGAAAGGAAAGAAAGACACTCAAGATCCAAAGATATGATAGAACTATTGAATTGTGGCATGAAATGTTTACAAGATAAAATACTTTTATATTTAAAAATATAAATAAAATGACAAATATCTCAGACAATTTCCAAGAAACTTTTTTGGATGACTTATTATTACAAGCAGGATTTGAAGAAGATTCAATCTGACTCCTAAAAGAAGACCTAAGGCCGATTTTACAGGAAAGAATCATCCTTTCTATAACAAATGAATTAAATGAAGAAGATAGGGCACATTTTCTTGATTTATTAGATGCAGAACAGTTCGAAGAACTGAATGCTTATCTCAAATCGACTATTCCTAATTATGAAGTATTTCTTATGGAAGTATATGCTCAATTTGAAGATGAGTATTTGGAAAATTTTGAAAAATAAAATACATCAAACTACTTCTCNGCTCTTTTATCCACCAATAATCAGTAGATTTTTAACTTGTTATCTTTAATATGAANTCAAATNATTTTACTGATAAATCAATTTCTTATGAAAGCTTTAGTAATGTTTTCTTGATGACTTGATAGTATTTTGGCTGTTAAAATATTGGAGAAACAATGAATAGATTGTACAGCGATTATTTTTACAAGTCCATTTTTTTCTGATAAAAAAGCGAAAATTCAGGCAGAAAAATTTGGTATAAAGCTGATGTCAGTAGATATTACTGATCCACACTTTCAAATGCTACAAAACCCAGTTTACTGATATGGAAAAAATTTAAATCCTTGCATTGATTGTCATGGACTAATGTTCAAAATCGCTTGAGAAATAGCAGACCAAGAATGATTTCAAATTATAGCATCGTGAGAGGTTGTGGGACAAAGACCTATGAGCCAAAATAAATCAGCTTTAAACTCTGTCAGTAAAATAACTTGAAGAGATATTCTTCGTCCTTTATCAGCTAAACTTTTACCAGAAACTATTTATGAGAAACAAGGTTTGGTAGATAGAAATCAACTACTAGATATTTCAGGTAGAGCTAGAAAAACACAAATTCAGTTAGCAGAGGAGTTTGGTTTGCAATGATATGAATCTCCATGAGGAGGATGTCTGCTTACCGAAACTTGATATACAAATAAACTAAAATCTTTGTTTCAATCGTTCCCAAAAGAAATATTGCCAATCGATGCTGAACTATTAAAGTATACTAGATTACAGATATTCCCACGATGATTTGTAATGATGTGAAAAGATAACGAAACAAACCTAAAAATTTTAGAAATTATTCAAAAAGAAAAAAATCATTCCAATAGATATTTGGTTTTGAAACTAAAAAACATCACTTGACCAATAGGTCTTGTTAGAAATATTCTTTGAGATCAAAACTACTTACATGACTGTAAATCCTTATTCAAAGAAAAAGTTGGGAAATTAAAAAATATGGAAGATTTTGATTTTGAAAACTAGTTTTTTTTACAAAAAATAGGAGTAAGGTGACTTACTCCTATTGCATATCATTTTTTTTTACTTTGTTAAGATATTTTCCTCATCACATAATTTGAGGAGTGTAATTCTTTTCGTAGGAATTCCTCATAACAGGATAGTGATTCTCTTGGGATATGTGTCCAGTTTTGAATTTCCACACCTTGAAAAATGTCTTGTGCCATTTCTTTACTCATGCAATACTTACTAGCAAAATATTTTTCTTTTTTTTGCAATTGAAATATTATCGCATTTTCTTTTTTCTTTTTTGCAATTATTTCCATAATTTTCTTTTTTTTTTGTTTATATTTTTATATTTTAACGCAGAACATTATATATAAATCAAATTAAATTTCAATGGTATTGTAATACAATNTCAGTTATTATCACAAATTATCAATTATACCTATAAACTGATCACATCTATCATACACATTTTCAAACATATCAAAACTTGCCGATCATGGAGAGAATAAAATGTTTTTAATTCAAAGTTTTTTTGTTTCATTAATTGCATAGAGGACAGCATCTTCTAATTTTTCAAATATTTTGTAATCAATATTTTTTTCTTTTAAAATTACTTCAAATTTTTTAGCAGTTTGTCATATCAAACAAGCAAATCAAACTTTTTTTTCCAATTCATTCGNAAGCCAAGTGTAATCATCTCATTTATCATAACCTCCAGCTATTAATGTTATTTTTTCATTAAAACTATTTAGGGCAACATTTAATGCTTGTGAAGATGTACATATTCAGTCATCATAAATTTTAATTCATCAAAGCTCTTTTACCATTTTAATTCTATGATCTAGTGGTTCAATATTTTTTGCCACTTCCCAAAAAACTTCATCATGCCATTTTAAATTGTTTTTTTCAAAAAATTTTTTTATTATTTTCAAACTTGCATTCCAATTTCATTCGTTATGTTTTCATANAAAATTTGTTTTTTCCAAATCAAAATTTTGTTGAAATNCCTCTATTTCTGCCTTTGTAGTGTTATTTTTTTTATAAAGATTAATATTATCTTTATCCATTACAGCATAGTTTTTCGTAAAGTCTACAATGTTAAACTTG
>JGI24710J26742_10003084_pt1 | contig 14278 bp, 7 predicted proteins | sample BioPla2DNA2_FD_26742 | JGI IMG/M metagenome (IMG submission 26742) | reverse complement strand
TCCTGCCAAGAGACGTGATACGTTTCCGTCACGGTATACGCTGCTTCTTTTATGGCCTTCTCCGGATCTCCGCGGCGCAAATGTTCAGAGGAGAGAATGTTCCCTTTGGGGTGGATCTTCGGAGCATCTTCTTTCATCGCCTCAAAAGGATCAACAATCGGCTCAAACGGCGTGTAATCAACATCGATGAGTTCCAAAATTTCGGGAAGGCTTTCGCGCTTCTTGCTGACCGCAAGCGCTACCGAATCGCCGATGTAGTGCGTTATATCGCCTTCCGCGATCATGACATTCCAATCCTGCACGATATGGCCGATAATATTTTGCGGAACATCTGCCGCCGTCAAAACGTCGATACAATCCGGATGTTGGAGCGCACGAGATACGTCGATTCGATCAACACGAGCGCGCGGGTAACGTGTTCGCAATGCTTGNCCGTANACCATGTCGTCAAATTGATAGTCATCAGGGAATTTGCCTGTTCCGAGCACTTTTTCCGCTATATCCAACCGATGCGTTCGATCATTGATCCCCGCTTCGTCAGGCTGTAGAGGCACCTCTAGATTCTCCCTGAAAAAACGGGCGGCAAGCTCAATAGCATTGACAATACTCTTATAGCCCGTGCATCGGCAAAGATTGCCATGGATAGCGCGCACAATCTCGTCGCGCGTCGGATCGGGATTGTTATCTAAAAGAACCTTGGCCGCAATCACCATTCCAGGTGTGCAGTAGCCGCACTGGACGGCGCCGGCTTCCGCAAATGCGTGTACGTATACGTCTTTCTCGCGTGGGCTTAATCCTTCTACCGTCGTGATCGACTGGCCGTCCATTTGAGAAATCCGACGCACACACGCTTTAACAAGTTTTCCATTCGCAATAACCGAGCACGTTCCGCAGGCGCCTTCACTGCACCCGTCTTTGACGGAAATAAGTCCCAGATCCTCTCTAAGATAATCGATCAGCCGTTTGTCTTCTGCGATGTCGTACAGGACATCGTTTACCTTTAATGTCCATGCCATAACGTTATGCTCCTTATCTGATATCCTTCAACGGGCGACCTCTTCTTAGATATTGTCCGTCTCGGACGTCTTTTACCAGTTTACCGGACGCGATTTTTTGCCGACCTCTCAAGAAAACATCGCGCACGGCGCCTTTCATGTAAAACCCTTCATATGGCGTGTAATCGCAATTCTCGTGGAGAAGATCTGACGTCACCTGCCATTCCGGTTCGGGATCGAGAACGACGATATCGGCATCGCTTCCGGGAAGGAGGATCCCTTTTTTCGGATAAAGACCAAAATATTTTGCTGCGTTCGTCGATGTCACTTCCGAATACCGCGATATGTCCATACGGCCTTTTTCAACACCATATGTGTAGAGCAACAACAAACGAAGCTCGATCCCCGGCGCTCCGTTCGGAATCTTCGAGAAATCGCCCAATCCCATCTCTTTTTGGCCGCGGTAGTTAAACGAACAATGGTCGGTGCCGACAAATTGGATGTCTCCGCAAGCAAGACCGTCCCAAAGGTGATCTTGATGGCTCTTATCCCGCAACGGCGGGCTCATAATATACTTCGCGGCTTCAAAATCATCCGATGTCTCGGTGCCATAGCGTGTGTTGTCGAGCAGCAAGTACTGCGGGCAAGTTTCCGCGACAACTTCGTTCCCGGATGACCTCGCTTTCAAAATTGCGTTCAATCCGTCCGCCGTCGAAAGATGGACGACGTAATGATCGGCGTGAAGCAGCGCATTAACCGTCTCCAGACGTGTAATCGCTTCTTCTTCAAACACCGGCGGACGCGTCCACTGATGGTACCAGGGAGAAAGGTTCCCGCTGACTTTTGCCTCTTTGACAAGCACATCGATCAAAAGACCGTTTTCACAATGAAAACCGACGGTCGCGCCGAGCCGTTTCGTCTCGGAAAGCGCGTCGTAGATCTCATCTTCCTGCAACATCATGTTGTTTTTGTAGGCCATATAGATCTTGAACGATGAGATGCCGCCTTCGACAATGGTGGCCATTTCACTTTTCAGATCTGCGTTCCATTCGGTCAGCGCCATATGGAAGCCATAATCGATATAGCAGTTATTTTTTGCTTTTTGATGCCAGCGGTCGAGACCCTCGGCCATCGATTCGCCGTGAAACTGCGTGGCAAAATCAAGCACTGTTGTTGTGCCGCCATAGAGCGCGGCACGTGTGCCCGTCTCAAAATCATCTGCCGTCACCGTTCCCATCGATTCGAGTTGGAGATGCGTGTGCGTCTCAATACCGCCGGGAAGCACGTGGCAACCCGAGCAATCGAGGGTGCGCTCTCCTTTCTCCGGTTCAAGCTGTCCCGTTTCCGCGATGATCCCGTCGCGGATCCGAAGATCGCCTACATAAGTCCTGTCGGGCAGGACGATGTGACCGTTTTGAAGCAGCACACCCGTCGCGTCTATTCTCTTTTCTTTTATCATTAGATGCCGTCCCATACGATGGCGGCGCGCTCCTTGGTACGAGCGTAAACCGCTTCTTCATCAATCGTCAGGATTTCGCGGTTGCGCATTACAATCTTGCCGTTGATGATGACATCGTTCGTCATGCGCCCAAAAGCGCCGAACAGCAGATGGCCTTTCCAATTGTTAGCGCCAAACGGTGTATAGGGCACGTAATCCAGCGTGATCAAATCTGCGGCGGCACCCGGTTTCAACATGCCGATCGGGCGTTTGAAAAAGTATGACGCAATCACCGGGTTGTAATCGAATTGCATGGTAAGAGCCTCGCCGAAACCGTGAGTCGGATCGGACAGGCGGTGCGATTGCAGGATTTTCGCCACTTTCATCGATTCGAACATATCGTGCGTGTAGGCATCTGTACCCAAACCGACAGGAATGCCGCGCTTTAGCATTCCGACTACCCTCGGCGCGCCGATCGCATTGCCCATGTTCGACATCGGGTTGTGTACGACTTTCGTCTCAGTGTCTTTCAGAATATCGAGTTCGCGATTGTTCACGTTGACGGCGTGAATCGCCAGCGTATCCGGACCGAGAATGCCCCATCCCCAGAGACGATCGACGACAGGGCAGTCGTATTTTTTGAGTGAGTCGTACTGATCTTCGCGGCCTTCCGCCACGTGGACATGGTAGCCGCCGTTGACGCCTTCCATCGCTTTTTTAATTTTTTCCATCGTCTTGTCGGAAATCGTGAACGATGCGTGCATGCCGAACATGCCCTTGATCATGTCTTGGTCATCGGTATTGACGGCTTTCATGAAATCGACGTTCTCTTCAATTTCCTCATCGGTGATCGCTTCACCGTCGCGATCTGATGTCTCCAAGGAGAAGGAGGCGCGGATACCGATGTTCTTTGCCGCTTCGGCGAGCGCAAAAAGCGATCCTTTCGCGGCATGCGGACTCGCGTGATGGTCAAAAAGAGTTGTCACGCCGTTGCGAATACTCTCGATATACGTGAGATATGCCGATAATGTGTTGTCTTCCATCGTCAGGCGACGATCGAGCGCCCACCACATGTTTTCAAGAATTTCAGGAAAGTTGGTCGTCGGGCCGGAGACACTCATGCCGCGCGCGTATGCACTGTAGATATGCGTGTGAGAATTGATCATGCCCGGCATGATCACGCGGCCTTCAGCATCGATAAATTCATCTTCCGGATACTTTTCCCGCAATGCATCCGTCTCGCCGATTTGATCGACGGAATCTCCCTTGATACGGACTGCGCCATTTTTAATATATGGATGTTCGGCGTCATTTGTCAGCAGATAGCCATTGCCAATAATCATGATATGCTCCTTCTTTTAAAACCAACAGCAACCGCACTCTCTTTTCGTTGCCGTTGTATTTCGAGGATTTTCAAAAACGCTCGAAAGCTTCTTTCTCTTACCTTTGACGTTCAGTTCAAAACGCTCATCGCGTCGGGAAAACATCCCGCTTTCTATTTCTGTCGATAATGCGTGAACTCAAATAAACAGCCAGGGCTCCTGAACTTCCAATGCGAAAATGACATCGGCCATCCGGTTGTCGAGCGCTGTCTCAAGCTCACCTTCGTCCACATTGAGGATGCGACCGCGTTCATCGCGGACGAGATAACCGCCGTCTTCCTTTTTAAGGAAACCGATGTTATCCGAATCGTCGAAGTCTTCCTTCGACCAGAATAGTGTCAGCTTGTCTTTGTATGGACGACCGCTATGCGGACAGAACGTCGCGCAGTTGCCGCACTCGTTGCAGAAGCCGTCGATGTGCACGATCTGAGCGGCACGATCAAAGCCGTCCACATGAATGGCGATATTGGCACGGTTCGGACACACCTCCATACAAACGCGGCAAACCTGTGAGCAGTGGAGGCAGCGTTGCCCTTCATCCTCAGGAGCTTTCGGCAGCTCCAACATGCCGCGCTTCGCGATGATATCTTTCTCATCTAAAGTCACTTCAACACGTACAAAGTCATTTGGAAGCTCCTCGCGATCCAAGATATCGAGCGCCGCTTTCTTGGCATCGCCCATCGCGGAGACTACCGTTGAGGGACCCTTACGGCAATCACCGATCACGTAGACGCCGTCTTTTGACGATTCCATCGCGTCGGACACATAGGGATTCCCCCACCTGTCACATTCTAGACCCCAAGCTTTAAATACATCGCCGATTACGGTGGAGCCTGTGGCACCGATCACCGTATCAAATTCTAACGCTTCATATTCTCCAGTGCCTAGGCAAGCACGACGACCTGATTCATCAAAAGCACCCAGTTTCTGTCTCTCACAGACAAGCGTTTTGCCGTCGTAGGAACGAGGGGCGAGCAATTCACGCCAGACAACGCCGTCCGACATCGCGCCATCCCATTCATCCTGCGATGCGGGCGCGTACATTTCCGTGCGACGGTAGACGATAGTAACGTCGGGATTGCCATTCATGCGTTTTGCCGTGCGCGCCGCGTCCATCGCAACGTCTCCGCCGCCGATGATGGCGACACGGCGTCCAAGATCCTTTGCACCGTTTTCTTTCACATCGATCAGGAACTCGAGCGCATCGATCACCTTCCCGTCACCTTCGCGAACAGGGGAGCGGCCCTTGCCCCATGCGCCCGTCGCCAAAATGACGTAGTCATAGGCGTATTCCAGCGCCGTCGGATCGTCTACTTTCGTATTGAAATAAAAGCGCACGCCAACGGCCTTTGCCATTCGATAGTCGCGGTCGATATCTTCTTCCGAAATGCGGAATGAAGGGATGGCGTAACGCACGATGCCGTGTGACGCGGAACGCTGTTCATACACATCTACTTCGACGCCATTCCGACGGAGATAATACGCCGCGGCAATACCGCCCGGACCTGCGCCGACGACGGCCACTTTTACGCCTTCGCGAAGCGGCACGGGTTTCAGTTTTTTCGTATAGGCGTCTTGAGCGTGTTCTGCCGCAACATGCTTCACATCACGCATATGAACGGACACATCGTAGTCAAGGCGCGTACAATGCTCGCGACACGGCTGAGCGCACAGGATGCCGGTAATTGTCGGACACGCGTTGTCGATCGCGATTACACGCATAGCCCCGTCGTAATCGCCTGCGGCGACGAGGGCGTTATATTCCGGGATCTGCTGCTCGATCGGGCAGCCGCCCTGGCTGCATGGTGCCTTATCACAGTCAAAGAGCGGCAGCTCGGAGCTCGTTTTCCGTGTGCCGACTTTCTCGCGCCAGCGTTTCTGCATACGCGGACTCTCCATCAAGGCATCGACCATGCGCTCAAGTCCATCGACATCAATGCCCGTAAAGGGAGCGAGCAGCTCTTCAGATACTTTTGCCATTTGAGTGAACCGGCGATATCCGCCCGGCTTCAGAACCGTTGTCGCGACGGTGACAGGGCCGATTCCAACTTTGAGCAACTCATTGACGTTGAGCGCGTCGGCACCGCCTGCGTAAGAGATCGGCAGCTTGCCGTCAAAAGCTTTTGAAAGCATGAGCGCTAAATTACAGGTCAGCGGCATGAGCGAACGACCGGACATGTACATCTCTTCGGAGGGCACTTCGTTGCGTTTCACATCGACGGGGCACGTATTCGACAACTTCAGACCGAAAACAAGGCCCTCCCCTCGCGCAAGCGCGGCAAGGCGATTGAACATCGGCACGGCGTCTTCGTATTGCAGATCTTGGAGAAAATGTTTGTCGGGAAAAGCGATATAGTCGTAGCCTAATTGATCCAGCATTCCGCGGACACGCTCATAGCCGAGCATCGTCGGGTTGCATTTGACGAGCGTATCGAGACGTTTTTCTTTAATAAGATAGGAAGCAATGCGCTCAATTTCATCCGGCGGGCAGCCGTGTAGCGTCGACAATGCGATCGAATGGCAGATCTTAGGCGAGATGGCCTCGATATCTTCCAGTCGCACATTTTTAAAAAGTCCGACCTGTTCTTTTAGGAAGGCGATCCCTTCACGGAATGGCTGTGTATCGGAAGCATCAATCAGGCCATCAATGAAGTTATTGACTTTCGGTGTTTGAATGCCTTTGAGATCGTAGCCGACGCTCATGTTAAACGCCATATCATTGCCGTCGGAGAGCTCAAACTCCAAAGCGAGCACCTTGATCGCAAGCCACGCTTTGATATATTCATCCATCGCCTCTTCACATGTCAACTCGGTCGACCATTCGCAGTTGTACGCTTCGTCTTCGGCATTGATGCAGGGTTTGGCGACAGCCTTGCGAATCGCTTCTCCATCCATCACCTGAACCGTTTTCAGCTCGATAAAGCGCGACCCTGCAAGATACGACACAATGATGTTCTGCGCAAGCTGTCCGTGCGGGCCGGCGGCTGGCCCTATCGCCGAGGCAATTTTGTCGCCAAAAGGCGTCACGTATTGGGTTCCCATTCGGTTGACATAAAAGGCGTCCTTATCCAAACCAAAAACGCTGCCTTTGGCCTTGTACTCGTCAAGGCACCATCTCACCAGATTTGCAAATGGCAAAGGTCTCATGATATCGCTCATAGTGTTCTCCTTCCTTGCGACGGACGACGCGCCGGTCAGATGCGAACGCGATGCCGTTAGTTTCTTCTGTTATTTTAGCTTGAATTCGTCACTTTCATCAATTCATCACGATGATTCAATAAACATTTTAGCATTATTCATAAGAAAAAAAGGAAGTCCTCAAAAAAAGGAGTTATCAAGAAGGACACAGGGATGTGTAGAAGGGCATCGCCTCATCGCGCACATATACACATATAGAAAAGTGATTGAGACTCGCCACACAATCAGATACTATGCGTGTCACAACACGCACATGTAGAAAAGAGCCTGAAAGAGCACATGGATTGGCTTTTGCCGTTGCGATACGCTTGTTGTTTTTCAGTCATGTAGCTTGCAACGTAACCCCTCACTGTGGTTGGGAGCGGCCTTGCTAGCATCCAGACTTTCAGTAATGTATACCTCTAATTTTTAATAGTAGCTTCAATTTTGCACCTCACGAACGCTCCACTTGCGAGGTTAAGTAAAATTTGATAACTCCCAAATGATGATAGAATGTTTTTTAAGAATTGTGAGTGACTTAGGCTCGACTGTTTCTCCTAATTTTTTATTTTATAAGGAATGGAGCATATTAGACTAGGATACAAAATAAAAAGTCCGGATGTCGCTGGTTTTTTAACGAGGTGAATGGATGCTGACACAAGCACAACAGAGAAAAGCAGCTAGAGAATTTGCTAAAAGATGGGAAGGTAGAGGTTACGAAAAGGGTGAATCTTCCAGCTTTTGGTTGTCTCTCTTAAACGAAGTTTACGGTGTAGAAAAGCCTACTGAATTTATCATATTCGAAGAAAAAGTCATGTTAGATCATACAAGCTTTACAGACGGACGTATCCCCTCGACACACGTATTGATCGAGCAAAAATCAATCGATAAAGACTTGACTAAACCATTCAAACAATCGGACGGTTCACTTCTTACACCATTTCAGCAAGCAAAACGCTATTCGGCTGAATTACCTTATTCCGAGAGACCACGATGGATCGTCGTGTCCAACTTCAAAGAATTCCATATTTTCGATATGGAAAAACCCGGCGGAAAGCCCGAGGTTGTTCTATTAAAGGATCTGGAAGAAGACTACTATCGACTGAATTTCCTCGTGGACGAGGGTGAACATTACATTAAACGGGCTACGGAAGTATCGATCCAAGCGGGTGAGCTCGTCGGAATCCTTTATGATGCATTGCTCAAACAATACAATGACCCTGACGATGAGGAGACCCAGAAAGATCTGAACATTCTTTGTGTCCGTCTTGTCTTTTGTTTTTATGCCGAAGATGCCGGTCTGTTCGGCCGCCATAACATGTTTCATGACTACTTAGCAAAACATAAAGAGTCAAAATCCATGTTCAGGGAAGCGTTGCTCAAGCTCTTTAAAATATTAGACCAAGAAGAACACGAGCGTGATCCTTATGCATCGGAAGACTTGTTGGCCTTTCCTTACGTCAATGGCGGTCTTTTTGAAAAAGATGATGTCGTTATACCGAGAATCAGTGAAGAGATCATCGACATCATCTTAGACAAAGCTTCCGCCGGATTTAATTGGTCTAATATCAGCCCGACCGTTTTTGGCGGTGTTTTCGAGTCCACTCTGAATCCGGAGACAAGAAGAGCTGGAGGAATGCATTACACATCCATCGAGAACATACACAAGGTAATTGATCCGCTCTTTATGGACGATCTCCGTGAAGAATTTAAAGAAATCAAGGCTCTAAAGACTCTTACGATCAAGAAGAGGCGTTACGAAGAGTTGCAGGATAAGATGGCCTCTTTGGTTTTTTGGATCCGGCAGCGGGAAGTGGAAATTTCCTGACTGAAACATACCTCTCACTTCGCAGACTAGAGAATGAGATTCTAAAAGAGTTGCACGGAAAACAGGTTTTGATCGGTGCTGTAAAAAAACCAATCAAAGTGTCCATCAGTCAGTTTTATGGGATCGAGATTAATGACTTTGCTGTATCGGTAGCCCGGACGGCTCTTTGGATTGCCGAATCGCAAATGATGAAAGAAACTGAAGACATCGTCAATATGGATCTTGATTTCTTGCCTTTAGAAACGTATCCGAATATTGTCGAGGGCAATGCTTTGCGGATGGACTGGGAAAAGGTCGTGCCTAAAAACAAGCTAGATTACATTATGGGTAATCCGCCATTTGTGGGGGCACGAATGATGGATTCCCCTCAAAAAGATGATATGTACGAGGTATTTGGCAATCTCAAAGGAGTAGGTAACCTTGATTTCGTTTCCGCGTGGTATAAGAAAGCATGTGATTACATAAATCAAACCAACATACAATGTGCTTTTGTTTCTACGAACTCTATCGCTCAAGGAGAGCAAGTAGCTTTGCTTTGGAAACCTTTATTCGAAGAATACGGAATCATTATTAATTTTGCCTACCAGAGTTTTGTATGGGATAGCGAAGCGAGCATGAAGGCTCATGTTCATGTGGTGATCATAGGCTTTTCACAAGAGGGAAGACAAGAAAAATACATTTACAGTTCCGGAACGAAAAAGGAAAAAGTCAACAATATTAACGCATATTTGGTAGAGGGCGATAATATTTTTATCGAGAGTCGGAGCAAACCTTTAGCAGATGTTCCTGAAATAGGAATAGGAAACAAGCCTATAGATAATGGAAACTATCTATTTTCTAAAGAAGAAATGGAAGATTTTATTCAACAAGAACCTCTTAGCAAAGAGTGGTTTAGACCTTGGTATGGAGCCTATGAATTTATTAATAGAAAGCCAAGATATTGTTTATGGTTAGGCAACTGTCCCCCCAATATTTTGAGGAAAATGCCAAAATGCTTAGAAAGAGTCAGAAATGTAAAGGAGTATAGGTTAAAAAGCAAGAGTCCGGGTACACGAAAAATTGCGGAAACTCCTACTAGATTTCACGTTGAGAATATACCGGATTCAGATTACTTAATCATCCCAAGTGCTTCATCTGAAAAGAGAAGATATATCCCAATTGGTTTTATGGAGCAGGGAACTTTGGCATCAAATTTAGTTTTAATCATGCCTCAAGCAACGAGTTATGAGTTTGGGATATTAACCTCCAATGTTCATATGGCATGGATGAGAGCGATTGCCGGTCGCTTAGAAATGCGATACCGTTATTCTGCAAAGATTGTCTACAACAATTTCCCTTGGCCGTCTCCTTCAGAAGAACAAAGAGCAAAAATCAAGAGAACTGCCGAAATGATACTCAAAGCACGCGAACTCTATCCCGATGCCAGTTTAGCCGATCTTTATGATGAACGATCCATGCCACGCGAGTTGCGTAGAGCTCATTTAGTTAACGATATAGCTGTCATGCAAGCGTACGGTTTTAACTGGAGAGCAATGACCAGTGCTGAGTGTGTGGCAGAGCTTATGAAGATGTATCAAAATCTCGTGCAAAAAGCCCAAAACTAAGATGGAAGCATCGTATACGGAAATCCTCTGCCTTTAGCCTTCCCCAGTTTGTCTCCAGCAAACGACTATTGAATGACATGCTAGCGTCCTTAAGAAGGAAAACCTTCCTCAACACAGTAATGGCCGGCCTGACTTTTAATCAGGGAGTCTAGAACTCAATCCATCAGCGGATCACCATTGTATATCCCCTGTGATTTTAAGGTTACAAGGGTTTTATTTTTTCTGGAATTCTGATTTTGCAATATGGTTTTGCGCCATATTTGCACCACTTAGAATCGTACCCAATGGTAGTAGAGGATACAATCAGCGTAGAAACAAGGGGTTACAGCAGATTATATAAGTCACCCAAGTTCGGATATTGAGAGATATACTGTGCATAGATAATGCGTGTTGTGTCGGACTGGATAGGGAGCATGTGACGATGGACAAGAATGGAACAGATGTTGGCATAGCTGGAACTAATGGTGAAGAGTGCATGGATCGTGGTGGCAAAATTAGCCATGACGGTACTGATCGAACTAGTGCGGTTGGTGTTGTGAACGAGCAAGAGATTATTAAGGCGATCATGGTTGCTGAGGGTGTGAACAACCCGGCACTGGCTCGCATGATCGGTATTGACCGTAACTCAGTGTGGCAGAGGTTGAACAGCCAGAGGCGGATGAGTGTACCGATGTTGGTTGAAATGGCTCTTGCATTGAGTTACAGAGTGGTTGTAGAGCCAAGAATCAAGAACGTACATGGCACGGACGGTGAGATTGTAAGAGTACGGGAGAAGTTTGAGGTTGGAGGAAAAATAGATAATGATCTCAGTCTCGGATCATTTTTTAATAGAACGCATCATGATGTGTTTGAAATGAATGAGAAGAACACCGATTACGCAGATGATTGCGGTGGTCGCGGTAAATATATTGGCACAGTGGACGAGGCTGAGATTTTGAAAAATATCATGGTTGCTGAGAATGTGAACAACCCGGCACTGGCTCGTATGATCGGTGTTGACCGTAACACAATTTGGGCGCGGTTAAATGGTCAACGTCGGATCAGCGTTGCACTGTATGATGAGATGCTGAGGGCTCTTGGATATAGGCTGATTGTTGAGCCCATGGTTAAGTATGTGTACGGCACGGACGGTGAGATTGTTAGAATACGGAAGAAATTTGAGGTTGGAGGAAGAGTAGATAATGATCTCGGTCTCGGATCATCTCTTACTAAAACGCATCATGATGTGTTTGAAATGAATGAGAAGAATACCAATCACGCAGATGATTACAGTGGTCGTAGTGATTATATTGGCACGATAGGCGAAGTTGAGATTTTGAAAGAAATTATGGTGGCTGAAGATGTGAACACCCCGGCGTTGGCTCACATGTTGGGTGTTGACCGAAACACAATTTGGGCGAGACTAAACGGTCAGCGTCTGATGAGTGTTGCGGTGTTTGAGGAGATGCTGAGGGTGCTTGGGTATCGGTTAGTCGTCGAGCCTGTCGTTAAGAACGTGTACGGCGCAGACGGTGAGGTTGTACGAACGAGAGAGAAGTATGAGGTTAAAGGATGAGTGCGTAGCGGATAAGAAAGCATGAGTCTGTCAAAGATATCTTTAATCTGTTAGGTCTGTCGTTTTCGTTTTAGAATGAATGTGTATTACCTTCTAGGCAATGTATCTATAGTATAAGTGCCACCCTCTGCAACTTAGCCTGTTACATACCTTGCAACATTTATAATCTTACCGTAAGTATTATTTACAGTTTCTGTACGACAACAAAACCCTTCTAACGCTGTTATTTCAGCGCTTTCAAGTCGTTTTTTTACCTAGCTAGCTAAATTAATTATTGCTTGGCTATGGGCTTTATTGTCTGCGGATCTGCTAATTTTTCTCATAAGACAAGTCTTCAGTACGAGTAGATTTCAGTCTAGGGAAAATAATGTGCCCATCAAATTTCCCATTCGGATCGGGTTTTTTGATCAGTGACCTTTTTCCGTCAATATGCTCAAACAAGTCATCTTTTATATTGACCCACATCGGATCTAAGATAAAGTCAATACCTTCACGACGTGCGAGTTTTGCTGCCGGTACAAAGTCACTATCACCGGCTATCAATATGATTTGCTCAACTTGTTTTTTGTAAGCTAAAGAAGCTATATCCATGCCAATCCGCATATCGACACCTTTTTGCCGCGTTTCAAGTTCGACATCATCAGGTTTAAGGTCATCAACAGTAATCGATCCAGCTAATAACTGCTTTAAGCGGCGACCTCTAAGCAGCCAAACGGGATTTTTGGAATCCATCTCTCCAAGCCTTAAAGCCGTTTTACGCTTCTTTTTAAGTTCGTCAAAAAAAGATAATCTCCACGCTGCTTCAGGAGTTTTCCAATACAAAATGTGTTCACCGTTAACGGGATTTTGGGTTTGCAGATGAGCGGGTGGGCAATCGTAATAAAATACGCGGTATAGATCACAGTTGCGATTATCGATTCTTGCCCTAGCTATGTGTGCTCTGCAGTAGGTTGCTAGAGTCGTTGCCGCATCTTCAGGTGTTTGATTTTTCCATATCTTTTTTGCTTGTCTGAGATAAAATGCTCCGTCAATGAGAATAGCTGTTTTCATGTTTACATCCTTCTGAAAAAACAGATTCCCTGAACACCGAGATCCCCTTTACTGTGGGGTTCGTATAGTCAGGGAATTTTACAGGGCAACTTGGGGTGTTGTAATATTGCATGTACAACTCTCGTTGCATCCTGATAGTACACGCTTTGTGCTATTTTTGCAACACATTATCAAAAAACGCCAAAATGTTACCGCCACAAGAACACANAGGCTCGTGATTGAAATATTGTTACGGACAATAAAAGCTAATCTACCTATTTAGATACTGTCATTCGGATTGTAGTACACTACGCCGCCGATCCAGTAGTCATCGTCATCTACGTACCAATCTTTTCCGCTTCCAGCTGTCAATCGCGCTTGGATTCGCCTTGTCCTAAACTCCGCTCGGATCGCGACAACGGTAATAATAAACACAATCAATAAAGTTGAGACCAATTGAAGAATAGGATGGTACTTAAGCAAGGAGAAAATTTGGCTCATAGCAGCGAATCCATAGGCCGATACTAACCAGACGATCCTCCAGTTATATCGCCTGACCTGTGTTAAAACACGAGTACTGTCAACACACACTGTGACCGGCAATAATTTATTCGGAAAAAATGCGTTTTAACTCGTCGAGCAAATCTGATATGGGGATATCGCGCGGGGCAGTATCACCGATGCATTTGAGCTCTGCCAAACCTTTAGCCGCGCCGCGACCGCAGGTAACACGAGCATAGGCACCGATGAGATCCATATCGTTAAACTTAACACCTGCACGTTCATTGCGATCATCTAAAATAACGTCAAAGCCGGCAGTTTTACACGCTTTATAGAGTTCTTCCGCCGTCTCTTTTTGTGTCTCGTCCTTCATGTTGGCGATGACGATGCCGACTTCGACCGGAGCTATATTTTTCGGCCAGAGAATACCCTTCTCGTTGTGATGTTGCTCCACAATGGAGGCAAGACAGCGGGCGGGACCGATGCCGTAACTTCCCATGACAACAGGTTTTCGCTGATTATTTTCGTCCATGTAGTAAAGATCCATAGCCTCGGCATACTTCGTGCCAAGTTTAAAGGTGTTTCCGATTTCGATGCCGCGAACAAAGCGCACCGGACCGCCTTTTTCACTCAGATCGCCTTCACAAATACGGCGCAGATCAGCGACGGCTTCAACTTCGAAATCGGTGAGATTGACGTTCATGAGATGGTGATCAGCTTCATTGGCGCCGACGATAAAGTTCTTCATGAGTGTCAGTTCCTGATCCAT
>JGI24710J26742_10003082_pt1 | contig 14280 bp, 10 predicted proteins | sample BioPla2DNA2_FD_26742 | JGI IMG/M metagenome (IMG submission 26742) | reverse complement strand
TTTTTTATAAAATGATTTGTAGCTGTCAAATTCGCCGTCAAAACATTTCTTATGGTGCCGGAGACCGGAATCGAACCGGTACGAAGTTTAACCTTCGCAGGATTTTAAGTCCTGTGCGTCTGCCAATTCCGCCACTCCGGCTTATACTTCATAGCTTCTCAAAAGCGACTCCCTTATTATAATAGACAAATAGGTTATTGTCAATACGCAAATATTAACATTTATTACCATGTGAAGCATACAGTATTCAAGTGTATTGTGAGGTGGGCTTTAAATAATATACAACAAATTAGTTACTCTCCCACCTCTTTATCTGTTTAACTCTTAATACGTCACAAACCCTTTATACCTATATCTCCACTTTGTTCGCTATTACTTCAAAGTACATCTCATATTATTAAGAANTCTACTTCATTATACATTCTTAATAATATCTGTTCCAACCCACTTTCTCAAAACTTCAGGTACAACTACACTTCCGTCCTCCTGTTGATATTGTTCAAGGATTGCAGGGAATATTCTGCTTGTTGCAAGACCTGATGCATTTAACGTATGAATAAACTCTGTCCTACCTGTACTTTGGCGTCTAAAACGAATATTTCCTCTTCTGGCCTGGTAATCGTATGCATTTGACGCAGAGCTTACCTCTTTAAAATCATTCATACTTGGTATCCAAACTTCAATATCGAAAGTTTTACCCATTGATGCACTGCAATCTTTTGCTGCAAGCTTTGATACTCTATGATGTAGGCCTAAACCTTGTACAAGTTTTTCTGCTTTTGTAACCAGTTCTACAAAGGCATTTTCCGAATCTTCTGGTGTAGTATATTGGAACATTTCAATTTTATTGAATTGATGGCCTCTAATCATTCCTCTTTCTTCTGCACGATAACTTCCTGCTTCCCTTCTGTAGCAAGGTGTATAAGCGAAATATTTCCTAGGTAATTCGTCTTCTGTTAATATTTCATTCACGTGATAGTTAACGAGAGCAGTTTCAGCAGTAGGTAAAAGGAATTGCATACTCTCATTTGCTTCGCTAGTGTCAATTTTGAATACATCCTCTGTAAATTTTGGGAACTGTCCTGCAGTATAACCACATTTATAATTTAAAATATGAGGTGGCAATAGAAATGTATAGCCATCTTTCAAATGTTCTTCAATAAAGTAATTTAATAACGCCCATTCAAGTATAGCACCAACACCTGTATAGACCCAGAAGCTATTTCCACCTATTTTGACACCACGTTCATAATCTATTAGGTTTAAGTCAGTGGCAAGATCTACATGGTTTTTAGTCTCAAAATCAAATACAGGCTTTTCGCCCCAAACTCTGAGTACTTCGTTGCTCTCTTTACCACCAGCAATAACATCTTCAGCAGGTATATTAGGCAGAGCAGATAAATAATCATGAATTTTATCTTCTATTTCTCTAAGCTTTTCATCATTTTGCTTTATATCATCAGAAAGTGTTTTCATTTCTTGAAATAATTGAGATACATCTTTTCCTTCTTTTTTCAAACGAGGGACATCATTTGATACTTTATTTCTTTTTGCTTTCTTTTCATCATTTAAAACTATTAATTCTCTTCTCTGTTTATCCCACTGCAATAATTCGGTGAAATCCACAGCGTCCATTCTTTTTAATAAAGCGTTTTTTACTTCTTCAGGATTGTTTCGTATCCTATTAATGTCGAGCATAGTTCACACCTCTTATTTTCTTAATATTTCAAACTTATTTAAAGCTTTATTCATTGCTTCCGTTTCTTCAATTGACAACTCTTTTTTTACTTTACCTTGATTTATTTCTTTTGTATATACATAGGAATTATCTCTTGAATAAATTCCTGTTATTATTAAGCCATTCTTTTTTTCGTCCATTGCTGCAATCGAAAAGCTCATTTCATTGCCCACATTTTCAAAAGCATCATAGTTCACAACAGCTAAATGTTGTACACATTTGGGTAATTTCCTTTCTATTACCTTAATCCTGTTATTCATATCTTTATATACATCATTTTTTAATTTATCCAAATCTTCAAGATATGATGTCATCAAATTCTCAACATCCTTATCTCCTAAACCCTTCATAAAGTAATTATACTTTTTTATCAATTTGTTTTGTCGATAATTGAGAAAAAAGAAAAATATAATTGAACCTATCGAAAGAGCTAAGGAAATATATAATATGTATTTTTCCATGTAGATTCCTCCATAAAATATTTATCTTTATTTAATTAACGGAGACTAAATCTTTCATTCTATTATAAATCAACTTCCTATATTTTCTCCAAACTTAAAAAGTAAATATTTTTTCTTCATCTAATCTCTAGCATGGACATAGTAGTTTTCTGTAATAAACAACGTCGAACAAAAATTTATTTTACATATAATAACAATCGTTTATATTGACGTTATTTGCCTTATAGAGCAAATTTCATTAATAATAATGAAATANTATTACTTCAGTCTCAAAAATGCAATATAAACGAAAATAGGCGCATCCTAGTTTTTAACATTTTTGGTTATAAGCTCCATTATTCTGTCAAGTTCATCATTAGAGTAATATTCAATTACTATTTTACCCTTGTTTGTATTGTGCCGTAAATCTACCTTTGTACCAAAAATACTTTTTAATGTCTCTTCCATATCAATTATATTAGCATCTTTCATTATGCTTTTTTTATTACTTTTCTGCTTGACTTGTTTTTGTTCACTTGCTAACTTCTCTGCTTCTCGTACACTTAATTTTCTTTCAACAATATCATTTGCCAAGCTTTGCTGTTTCTCTTTATCCTCGATATTTATTAATGTACGTGCATGACCGGGTGTTAACAACTCTTCTATTAGCATATCTCGAACTTTGTCGGTCAAAGATAATAAACGTACTGAATTTGCAATGGCTGCTCTGCTCTTACCTACAACTTTTGACAAAGCCTCCTGAGTTAAACCATGTTCCTCCATTAGCTTCTGATATGCTTCCGCTTCTTCAATAGGGTTTAGATCTTCCCTTTGCAAATTTTCAATTAGGGCAATTTCCATCGTTTCCNGTGAAGATATATCCATAATAATAGATGGAATGATATTTAAACCCGCTAATTTTGCAGCACGCCATCTTCTTTCACCTGCAATTATTTTATATCCATCATTTTTCTTTTTCACAATAATGGGCTGTATAACGCCATGCTGTTTGATTGATTCAGCAAGGGCCTCAAGTTTTTCTTTTTTAAAGTGCTTTCTTGGCTGTTCTTTATTGGGTTCAATATCATTTATTCTTAGTTCTACTATACCAGATTCTTCGGAAAAGACCCCACTAGCATCAAGAAGTGCACCCAATCCCTTACCTAAACCTTTTTTCATTTTTATACCTCCGAATATTCAATAACTTCATCTGCTAAATCCATGTAACATTCTGCACCTTTGGACTTATTATCATAGAGAATAATTGGAAGTCCATAACTTGGAGCTTCGCTTAATCGAACATTTCTTGGAATTATTGTTCTATATACTTTATTTCCAAAATATCTTTTAACTTCATCAACCACTTGAATAGATAAATTGGTTCTGGCATCAAACATTGTCAAAACAACTCCCTCTACTTTTAGTGAAGGATTCAGATGTTTCTTAATAATGTTTACAGTGTTCATCAATTGACTTAAACCTTCCAATGCATAATATTCACACTGTATAGGAACTAAGATTGTATTAGCAGCTGTTAATGCATTTACAGTAATGAGTCCTAAAGATGGAGGGCAATCTATTATTATGTAATCATAATCATTTCGTATATTTTCAAGTGCGAATTTTAGTCTTGTTTCACGTGAAATAACTGAAACTAGTTCTACCTCTGCTCCTGCTAACTGAATATTTGAAGGAGATAATTTTAAATTATCTATTTTTGTGTCCACAAGAGTTTCTTCGATTGGTACACCATTGATTATGACGTCATAAATTGACTTATTAATCTTCGTTTTATCAATTCCAAGGCCGCTCGATGTGTTGCCTTGAGGATCAATATCAATGATTAATACTCTTTTCCCTTTAACAGCTAGACAAGAACTAAGATTCACAGATGTAGTTGTTTTACCAACTCCGCCTTTTTGATTAGCAATTGCTATTATTTTTGACATTGCCACACATCCATTCATAATACTTTTTTAATTATAACATACAGTAGACACAAAATAAATGATTGAAAAGGAATAATAATATGTTATCTTTTTATAAATATACTTTTATACTATTATATCATACAACACAAGAACACAAGGGGACGGTTCTTTTGTGTTGATCAACAAAACACAAGTTATCACTGGTATTAAAATTTTAATACCAGTGATAAAATAATTCTTTTAGCGCCTATTCAAGATTCAAATGTTCGATTTACTATATTATTAATTTGAGTTTTATCCTTAACCTATTGATAAATTCACGTGATTTGATTCACAGACATGTCGGTTCTTTAACCGGTAAAGATTGCTTACATTTAAAATGCTATTGATTATTAAAATGTTTCACGTGAAACATTTTATGTGAGTGATATAAAAAGTAAAATGTTACTAACAACAGTGCAACCGTGGAACACAGAGGGACGGTTCTTTTGTAAGAGGACAATACAGGGTATCAATTCTTTTTTGTTACTTAATGAACACTAGGTATTGAAGTTAAGCATTTTATTATTACTGTTAGATAATGCTTTTTCTACATAATATCACTTATCTCTAATTTATAAATTCAATTTAGTATATTATATTATCCAAGTTGTAAACTAAACCTTAAGGTTTAATAGTTGTGATTAGATTTACATACAGTGCAGCTCCTAACTTCCGTAGAATTTTACATTCAAAAGGCATTAGTAATTACAAATGTTTCACGTGAAACATTTGTATTCAATAATATTTTAATGTCGAAGTAACATACTTTAATTAGTTTTGTTTACTTCATTCATTTTTCTAAACTAGTTTAGTTCATACGAGCTTATTAATGCTTTATTAAATAATTGTTCGGTGATATTAATTCTCATGTATGATCTCCTATAATAAAAATCAGAATCAACTCTAAACTATCAAACTCCCAAAAGAAATATTTTTGATAATATTACTGTAATTTAATTTATCTTATAAACTAATATTTGTGACTCATAACACAAGAGAACTGTTCTTTTGTGCTGACCAACAAAACACAAGGTATCATCAATATAAAAATACAATACTTTTGTTTAACAGTTCTATAACTCTTGTTCAGTATTCAAATATCTGATTTACTACATTTTACATTTGAGTTTTGCCTGAACCTTATAGATAGATTCATGTGATTTGATTCACAGACATGTCGATTCTTTCATCGGTAAAAGATTGCTTACGTTTTAAATGCTATTGATTATTAAAATGTTTCACGTGAAACATTTTATGTGAGTGATATAAAAAGTAAAATAATACAAACAAACGATATGTCGTTTAGTTGTGGTTTCTAAATCTGTAGTTTAGATAATGAATACCGAGCATAAAACAAATATGACCGAAGGAATTGGATTGAATCTATCTGCATAATTCTCAAGGCCGAGTTTCGTAGCAGGGCCTGACTGCTTTATTCTTATGGCAAACACTCATATTTTATCTGATATTGTCAATCATTCTTTTATTGGTTTATACAGCACGTTCTTAACAATAAGATTATAATAAACCTTATATCGGGAAACAAATTTATGAGAAGTATGAATCCACCGTTTGCTATAAGAGCCACTCTCATCAAAACATCTATGTAAGCAGAATGAATCATAAGGACTACTTTTCTTCCGTTAGGATTTTGGTGAGATTCGAATTAAATAGTACTGATACTTCTTTCCTCAATAAGGCTACAATTCGTGTTATGACCAATAACTTTGAATTGAAATTGAACCCCCTATGACGCCTGATTAAACGTCAGGAATCATAAGGGGCTTCTGAATTAATCTATCTCTTATACAAGGGCGCCGGTTTAGTATATTTGAATTCAACAGGCCTCCCTAATTTAAACCTAATACTCTATAATGGGGGTTGCTTTATGACAATTATGCAAAAAGAAGTTACAATAAGCAAAAATAACNCATTATTTCGAAGGCTTAAAGCTGACCGTGTGCTGTATCTAATGATAGCGCCTACTATAATCTATTTCATAATATTCCGAGTATTGCCAATCACAAATATGCGGCTTGCGTTTTATACCTTTCGCTCGAGAGGGCCATGGGAATTTGCAGGGCTCAAGTACTTCAAGCAGATTTTTGCTTCACCTGCATTTTACAGCATTCTCAAAAATACTCTCATCATCAGCTTTATGAAGTACATACTTATGTTTCCCTTTGTAGTTATGTTTGCAATTCTTCTTAATGAAATGCAAAACACATCATTAAGGAGGTACGTACAAGTAGTCTCATACCTTCCCCACTTTCTCTCCTGGGTGGTTATCACCGGTATATGGCTTTCTTTTCTGTCTCCTTCAACTGGTGCAGTTAACCAGGTTATAGGTTGGTTTGGGATAGAGGCAGTAGATTTCATGACAAACAAAAAATCAATTAGGTGGGTTTTAGCACTGTGTGAACTATGGCGAAGCATAGGTTGGGATTCTATTATCTACTTTGCTGCTATTGTTGGAATTGATGGAGATTTATATGAAGCCGCAGCAATTGACGGGGCTGGCAGACTTAGTATTATAAGGCACATTATCTTACCTGCTTTGTTCATTCCAATGGCTACAATGTTCATTCTGAATCTGGGTTTCTTCTTGAATGCAGGTTTTGACCAAGTACTCAACTTTTCTAACGATTCTGTTTTAAGTGTTATTGATATTTTGGATACTTACATTTATCGTTTGGGTCTTATAAACGGCCAATATTCACTTGCAACCTCGCTTGGACTTATAAAAGGAGTTGTGGGAGTATTTTTGGTTATGAGTACCCATGTAGTTTCAAAAAAAATCACTGGTATCGGCGTTTGGTAAGGGGGATTACAATTGAAAAAGAAAAATAATGTATTGGCTCAGTTTATAATCACTGTCATCATGATACTGCTGACCCTCACAATGTTAATACCTATACTGAATATATTTGCAAAATCAGTATCCGATCCCATGCTTTCTCCTTCGATGAGCGGTCTGCGTATAATACCTGCGGGATTGAGCACAATTAATTTTCAGATTATATTCAGTCATCAGGTGCTGATACCATCAATTTTCAACTCATTATTGATAACAATCGTTGGCACCACTATCAATATTTTTATGACAACTACGGCAGCTTATGCTCTTGTGAAACCGAATCTACCGGGTAAAAAAATACTCATGATTTTTCTCATCTGTATGATGCTCTTTGATCCAGGATTTGTGCCTGAATATCTCGTTGTTCAGGACCTTAACCTGATGAATTCCAGATGGTCGATCATTCTTGTAACTGCGGTGAACGTATATTACCTTGTTATTATGATGAGATTTTTTGGTGAGGTTCCCCGTGAAATACATGAGGCTGCAATAATTGATGGAGCCGGCCATTTCAGAATCTATTGGCAGATTTATTTCCCACTTGCAAAATCAGGTGTAGCTACTATTACTATGTACTATGCAGTTGCGCGCTGGAATGAGTATTTCCGTTCAGGTATTTACCTATTGGATTCCAAAAAGACTACTCTACAGGTTATACTGCGGCAGTTTGTAGTCATGAATTCTACAGAAACCATTGTCAGGTCATCAGATCTATTAAGTTACAACGAGTTTGCAAAAATCGATGTAAATGCTTTAAAGGCTGCAACAATAGTCGTAGCTATAATTCCCATCCTTATTTTCTATCCTGTAATCTTAAGGTATATCAAAGGTGGGGTTATTTCAGGTGCTGTCAAAGGATAATATCCACAGTACCGAAAGACTTATTAAAAAATCGTATGCTTTGTAAACTCTATTATCAGATCATACGGTTATAATAAACACTTTATTTTTGAAAGTAATTTAAAGGAGGAGTTAAATTTGAAAAGAACACTATTGATTCTGATGTCAGTCTTGATGATTATTTCAGTTTTGACAGGCTGTGGGAAGACACCAGCTCAGACCCCCAGCTCATCAAGCAACCCGCCCGAAACAAAAGGTACCAGTGAAACCCAGGGGATCGGAACTCCCGATAATCCCGTTAAGGTTACAATTCTGGAAAAGGATGTTTCTCCATCTGATCCTAATGTACAGGCATTCGCCGAAGCCATTGAAAAAGGCATGGCAGCTCAGGGCAACTATGTTGATATCGAATATCTTGAAGCCCCTGCAGGTAAATACATAGAGGTGGTTCCCATTGCATTGAGAACTGGACAATACACTCCGGATATCGTATATTTTCAGAATGGCGTTGAACTCCCTCTTGTTCATGAAGGCCTGCTTGAGGATCTGACCCCTTATATCGAGAACTCTACACATGTTAAGGCCAATTTAGAAGCCTACAACTGGGCAAGACTGGAAAAATACCCGTACCTTCTTTGGATAGCTCCACCAATGACTTATNTTCCTTATATCAGAGGCGACTGGTTCAGTCAACTTGATGTAAAGGATGATTTCCTTGCGGATCCCTCAATTGATAATTACTACAGGTTATTTAAGGAATTAAAGGAAAAAGGATTTGCAGAATACCCGCTTACAACTGATAACAACAAACTTCGTCTCGAAGGCGTCTTTAACCACGCTTTTGGCATTACTTCCACCATAATGAAAGATGGCGACAATTACATTTTCTATCATGTTTCCGATGGTGAGAGGGCAAAACTTGAGTGGCTACATAAACTCTATGAAGAAGGCCTGTTTGATCCCGAGTTTATCACAAATACGTGGGACGTTATGGAGCAGAAATTCTATGAAGGAAAGAGTGCTGTAATTTCGGGTAGAGCCGGGGACGTAGGGCAAATTCATGATACTAAAATGATTCAGACCAACGGAGAAGGGTCTGCACTAGAAGTACTCCCACCAGCAAAGGGAGTAAGCTGGGCATACGCTTCTGTCGATGTTACAAGAGAACCTCGCGGGTTTGCAATTTCTGTTGATTCTAAGGTTAAAAATGCAGCTTTCGCAATATTTGAATATATCAGCAGTCCTGAGGGCAGAGTCCTTGACAGACTCGGTATTGAAGGTATCCATCATAAGGTTGAAAACGGCAAAACTNTCCTCACTGAAGAATTTTCATCCTGGTGGGCACTCTTCTTTGAGTCCGTCAAAACGTTTGATCCAAATCCACCTATGGAAGGCTCAATCTATACTCCAGCAGCAGCAAAATCCCTTGACATGATCATGGAATACTATGCAGAGGATGTTAACATCATCATCCCTGAAGAGCTTGCTCCAAAATGGGATGCCATGATAAATCTATATAATGAATACTACGCTGACATTATCAGGGGAGTTAAACCTGTAAGCTCCTTTGATCAGTTTGTTAAAGAGTGGAATGCTGCAGGCGGAGACGAATTTAGCAGTTATCTTGCAGAAATTCTTCAATAAATAAGTTTCGGAACAACAGGTACAGGCATAGTCCTGCCTGTTGTCTCCTTTTAATTTGATTACAAACTGGATTAGCATAGAAAGGATATTTACATGATACCAAAAGCAGAATTCATAAAAGACAAAAACAAAATAATTGACAAGGCAATCGGAAGCCTTTGCGGACTTGCCATTGGCGATTCTTTTGGCGATGCTGCAAGAAAACCTGACAATCAGATTAATTATGGATTTATAACAGATTTCAATAAAGGAGCATCCTGGAGTACAGATGATACTGAGTTTGCTCTTTTGACAGCAAAAATTCTTATCGATTGCAATGGAAATCTTACCAGCAATGCTGTTGTAGACGCATGGCTTGAACATGTTGCAACCCAGGACGAACTAAAAAGAGGTGGAGCCAGTGAAGTTGAAGCTTCAATAAATCTTCGTCGTGGCTTGCGTCCTCCCCTTTCAGGGAAATTTAACAGTTATTTCACCAGTGATGGTGCTGCAATGCGCATATCTCCAATTGGAATCATATGTGCCGGTGATCCCGAGAAGGCTGCAGCGATGGCTGAAATAGATGCAAGTATCAGTCACTACCAGGATGGTATCTGGGGAGCTCAGGCAGTAGCCGCTGCTGTTTCGGTGGCTATGGTTGACGGTACAATTGACGAGATCATCGATGCTGCATTGAGTGTTATTCCTGATGACTCATGGTTCTATTATACCTTTAACAAGGCTTTGGAGATTGGTAACAGAGCTGGTAAATCTCTAGCTGATGCATGGATGCCTCTCCATGATGAGCTTTGGTCAAGCTACCGTGCAACGGTTGCCGAAGCTGTTTCAGAAGCCTTCGGTGTGCTGAATATTGTAAATAACACATTCAAAAATGGTGTTATTGCAGCAGGTAACTTTGGTCGTGACGCTGATACTATCGGAGCTATTGTGGGCGCAGTTCTAGGGGCCAAGTATGGCGCCTCTCAAATTCCTGAAAAATGGATCGAAAAGACAAGATACCCAACAGGAACTTGCCTTCTCTTTACAAAAGGTATAGATATTATAGAAACTGCGAAAAAACTTGCAGAACTAGCAGTTTAATTTCAGCATTAACAGTGTGGGGGTAAAGGAATGGCATGGTTCATAGTCACATTTATTATTGGCTTGACAGGTGCACTGATATGTTACAAATTGAAGGTAAAAGGCGGGTTGATGATAGGTTCACTATTGGCGGTTGCGCTGTTTAACATTTTTACTGATCTGGCATATTTCCCGCTTCCTGCCAAAATATTTGCCCAGATAATTTCAGGTGTATTCATAGGAATACAGGTAAATAAAAAAAATCTGGTAGGTCTTAAGAAAATGGTTAAGCCTACACTTTTTTTATTAGGGGGGTTACTTTTAATAAATATATTTCTGGGCTTCGTAATATATTCTTTATCTGATTGTAGTCTTATGACTGCGTTATTTGCAGCGGTTCCCGGCGGAGTAGCAGATATCAGCATAATTAGCAATGATATGGGTGCAGACACATCCATAGTAGCAGTTTTCCAGCTGTTTCGTATGATAACTGTCATTACCTTTTTCCCTACGCTTATTTTTCCGGTATCCAAGTATGTTTTAAAGCGCTGGCCACAATCTGACAATGAACAGTATCATATAGAAACTAAAGAGGCTTNTGATGATACTGGCAGAGAAAAAACAGTAGAGCATCCAGTAAAAAAAGCCGCACTAACTCTTCTTGTAGGCTTTGTATTTGGTATACTGAGTACATTTCTCAATATTCCCGCAGGACCACTATTATTTTCTACTCTTTCTGTATCGGCTCTTAGTTTATGGAAAGGCATGGCCTATGTGCCCTACATTGTAAAGCGCTTTGCAATGATAGTAGCGGGAGCCTTTGTGGGTAGCAGCTTTGTAAGGGAAAATCTTAATGGTATATCAGACCTTATCCTGCCGATGATACTCCTTGTTGCAGGTTACACAGTGTTCTGTCTGTTTCTTGGTATTCTTATGAGCCGACTTTTTAAAATTGATATTACAACAGCACTGTTTTCATGTACTCCAGCAGGAGCCAGTGATATGGCGCTTCTTGCAACAGATTTGGGAGCAGCAGGTCCGCAGGTTGCACTGCTTCAGCTTGCAAGGCTATTCTGTGTTATAACCATCTTCCCCAGAGCAATCGAACTCGTGGTTTGGATTTGGAACATATTTAACTAAAACTTCAACATATAGGTGCATCCAACCTACGCTGCCTTTCAGGAAACTATAGTTTATTTGACATTTAGATGAAACAAATACAAAAACATTATAAAAAATATTGTAATAAAAATACCTTTCTGATAGAATTAACTCAGATAATAAATCTCGGTAACGTTAGTAGTCACATCTGAATTAGAACTCAAAATTTCACAGACTGAGTGATCAGGCTGATACCCTTGACAATTGATTAATCTAAACACACAAAAGTAAATAATTATAACCCATAGTAGCGATACTACTTATGGGAAAAATAATGGGAGGTAGGAATATGGATTATATGAAATTGTTTACTCCTTTTAAAATTGGTAAAATGGAAGTGAAGAACAGAATTGTAATGTCTCCCATGGGGCTTAACGCTGCTCATCCAGATGGAAGAATTGACGATGAGGAAATACATTATTTTGAAGAGCGTGCCCGTGGTGGTGTGGGCCTTATTATTATGGGCTGTCAATTTTTGACCGAAGAGCTTGCACAAGGTTCTCTTGAAGGATACCTTGATAAGACACATGTTATACCTCAGCTTACCAATCTCTGTGAATCAGTTCAAAAGTATGGCACTAAAATTTCTGCCCAATTAAGTTGCGGGACCGGTAAGAACGCATTTAGCAANATGTTGAATGATGTCCCAGTATCAGCTTCTCCAATCCCGTCAATGTTTAATCCTGATTTGTTATGTCACGCCTTAACAGTTGAAGAAATACAGGAGATAATGAAACAATTTCATTTCTCTGCAACATTGCTTAAGAATGCCGGATTCGATGCTATAGAAGTTCACGCACATGCTGGGTATTTAGTGGATCAATTCATGTCCGCAGTGTGGAATAAAAGAACTGATGAATATGGTGGTACTCCGGAAAAGAGGATGAGATTTGCAATTGAGATAGTCCAGTCGATAAGGGACGCCGTGGGACCCGACTTCCCCATTTTATTTAGAATTGCCTGCAAGCATCATTTTGAAGGGGGACGTACTATTGAAGAAACACTTCCAATGCTCAAAATGCTTGAGGATGCTGGAGTCGATGCCCTTGATATTGACAGTGGAAGCTATGAAAACATTGAATACATTTTTCCTCCCGCATACCTCGGGGATGCATGTATGGAAGATGTTTGTGAACCAACAAGAAAAGCCGTAAGTATTCCGATACTGAATTCAGGCAATCATACACCCGAAACAGCAGTCAGGCTTATAGAATCAGGAAACGCCGATTTTGTAATGTTCGGGCGTCCGCTTATAGCAGATCCTGAAATCCCTAAAAAATTNCTTAAGGGAAAAAGGAAGGAAGTACGTCCATGTATACGTTGTAATGATGACTGCATAGGCAGAATAATTACNCGGCTCACTAAGATAAGTTGTTCTGTAAACCCGATTGCAGGTTTTGAAGGGCGTATAATAGACAATAAGGCTGAAGAAAGCAAAAAAGTGGTTGTAATCGGTGGAGGGCCTGGAGGGATGGAAGCAGCCCGTAGCGCAGCTATGGCTGGACACAGTGTAATACTGTTTGAAAAGGATAATTCTCTTGGAGGCCAGCTAAAAAGTGCTGCAACTCCTGACTTTAAATCGCAACTGCGTGAGCTGGTTGAATGGTATAAACATCAAATGGTAATTCTTAATGTAGATGTGCGACTAAACACAGAAGTATCAGAAGATCTGCCTGAACTTGTCGAAGCCGACGCAATTATAGTTGCAACTGGTGCTACTCCTCTGATGCCCGAGATTAAAGGAATAGAAAACGCCGTTGATATAATATCAGCTCATATAAATCCAGAGAGGCTGAAAGGTGAAAAAATAATCTATTGTGGAGGAGGGCTGTCTGCTTGTGACAGTGCCCTTGAAACTGCAATGAAAGGAAAGAAAACAATTATCGTAGAGATGCTTGATGAAGTTGCTGTTGACGATCACTTTATTAATAAAGCAGCTCTTATTCCAATGCTGAATCAATATGGTGTTGAAATTTATACCGGACATAAAGTAATTGAAATAGCACCTAATGGTGTTAAAACCTTAACAAAAGACGGCCAGGAAGTATTTATTGAAGGAGATACCATGGTTGCAGCGCTAGGTATGAAGGCTAATAATACAATTGCTGAGAAAATAGCTTCAAAATATCATATAAAGACACGTGTAATCGGCGACTGCGAAAAGGTTGGAAGAGTGGGTAACGCAATCCGTTCAGGATTCTATGCAGGCCGTTATATAGAGTAATGTCTTGGGACGGTTCGAGACCCATCAAAAATGATATATAAATAATGTAAAAATTTCTATAATATACTACAAAACAATATCAAAAAACCCCTTTGTATGGTATAACGTTGNTGACAAAACACTTACCAGAAAGGGGTTTTAGTATACTTAAGGATGAACCTAAGCAAATAACATACTATAAATATATTCAACAAAATCCCAGAAATTCAAATACTAAAGTCATTAATAATGTAGTTATTTAATTCTATTGAGGGGGTTTTTCAGTGGTTTCGAGTATCCCCCTATTTTTTTCTAAAAATAAGAGTATACCAACACAAAAGAACCGTCCCCTTGTGCTGCACAAA
>JGI24710J26742_10003075_pt1 | contig 14313 bp, 3 predicted proteins | sample BioPla2DNA2_FD_26742 | JGI IMG/M metagenome (IMG submission 26742) | reverse complement strand
GTGTCCCGCGGCAGGATGGCCGGTGTTGTTCGTAACGGTGAAGTCGTGGTAACCACGGACTGGTTGGCGAGCACCGATGAGGTAAAGCTATGCCGGATTCAGCTGGGCAACGGCGGCACCGGTGTACTCGATGACGGCTACGCACCTATTGTTGACTTCCAGATCGGCACCTGGGATACCCTGGACTCCCGTAAGCGGGAAGCCGCGTTTCCCGGCAAACTAATGGTAACCGCGGGAAGCGTGAGCGGACTAGCCAGCAGCGACGTGGTGTACTACTCGGGAGCCCTAGATTACGAAATGACCAAAGGCACGCTGCAACCCGATGCCGGCGTAGCCGATACCGGCGATGTCTACATGGTGGAGGCTCCGGTATACGCGATTTCCGGTGAGGTCAGAAGCCTTGACGTGCACGCCGTGGGTGTGCAGCTCACCGTGGCCGGCAAGGCCACACGACAATTTAACACCTTGGTGCTGTCCCGGTCGACAACCGCAGTGCTCGCCAGTAATCTGGGGTCCTCGCCACGGGGAGTGGTTATTGCGTCGTCCAGGGTTACGGCGGCAACCTGGCGCACCGTTGACAAAGGCGGGGATGACCTCGGGTATCGCCTTGTGGGTGAGGAAGCCGGTAGCTACGCCTATTTGAAGCTGCACCCCGACCGAGAGCTGCAATCCGGTACCGCAACGGTTGTTGGGCAGGCCTGGAACACCGAAGGCGTTGACTTCACGGAAACCAGTGATGCCGCCGCTGCAGCTCCGGGTCGCGTAGTTTTTGAAATTACCTGTTACCTGACGGCTGGGTTCTACGTAAGGAAGGAGTTTCCGTGGCCGACGCCATGCGCATCGGAATGTGCGCCGTTTGGTGACGTGGTACAAGACCGCCACCCTGCGGGCACCCTGTTGGGCACCGTTATTCAGTTGCCTGCGTTTAGTCACCAAACCCAGCGCGGGTTCCCGGGCTGGACACATCAGCCGCCGCAGGTGTTCCCGGAAGNCGTGGAAACCCNGTATAACCCCGCGGCGTCTTCCGAGGACTACAAGCACCTGCTTACGGTAGCCGCTAGTGAGTTTATTGTTCCCAGGCGGTTTTGGAACTTCACAGTAGGCCGCACCCGTGTAGATAGATTCTATGCCGTAGTATACACCGGGGTGTCACATTTTACCGCGGGTACCTATGTTTTCCACGTGCGCAACGAATCCGGGGTGCGCATGTTCATCGGTAACAAGGACGAGCCCCGCGTGGACACCCAGGGCACGAATCTCATGACCATTGACGATGCCGTTGAGCACGAGGAGCATGAAGTCGAGCAGCCCGTGGTGATTCCCGAGGACGGCATGTATCCCATCCGTCTGGAGTTTTTCCAAGGCCGTTGGGGGCGTGTGGCTTTGGGCATCTCGGTTACACCGGAAGGCGGGGAACGCCGTATTTGGCGCCCTGAATTGGAGCCCGGCTACGTGGCTCTTGGGTCTATCTACGCCGCGGATGGCCACAGCAGTCAGGCAGAGCAGCCGGAAGCCATCGGCACCCGGGCCTGCATTCTAGGGGTAAACAAGTCCGACGCACTGCTGTTACTAAGCAATGAGCTGCGGGCATCGGCTGCAGGCTATTACCTCGTAGGCCATAAGCCCAACGGTACCCAGGTGCTATCCCGAAAGGTGTCGGGTGCAGCAGCGGTGGGTTCGGGCTCCGGGGCGGATTTCTCGGGTACCGCGGTGGCATTAACCCGGTGTCCTGGTTCCGATTACCTGACAAAAGTACAGCTTGTGGTTAACCTGATTGACGGCGGCACCGCGCTTGGCGACGCCTACTATTTACCGGAAAACGAACACGAAGACCGCGACATGCAGCGCGCAGCACTCCCGGACGCCACGGGTGCGGTGTTACCCGGGGGGATCAGAGGTCGGTATATTGTGGTGGCGGCGCCTGCGGTAGACGAAAACAAGCCCTATCACTTTTATGAAGACGACTATGCCGATAGCCCGGAAGGCCATTGGGTAGCCGTGGAGTACCAGCTGGTAACCGGCGCGGTTACCCTGGTGCTTACGTATGCCGGGCGGTACCGCACGCGGGTATCACTGTCCGCCGAGCATACCAATCGTGTTGTTGTGTACCAAAAGCAGCGGGTGCGAAATACGCCGACGGTGCACTATTTACAGGCCTACGGCAATGGCAGGCTTGAGTTGCGGGCGGCGGCAGCCCAGGCCCCGGGAGACCTGACAGAAGCCGCGGGTTTCCTACCGGGAGCCACGGCAGAAATGGCGGTGTTATCCCCGCAGAGTGCCGCAGGCCTGGACTTCCAGACTAAAATAGGGGCAGTAATGGTAGAAGATGACTATACATCCCCGAATGAAATGCGTAGTATGGTGCTGTATCAATGAGCACAGCAAGTAAAGACACGGCGACCTCCGTAGCGGTAACCGCGGCAACACAACATGCCCCGGATGCTGCCACACCGGCGGAAACCACGGAGGCGTTGGGAGTCAGTGCGCCGCTGCTTGCACTCACCAAAGAGGCCGCGGTCTGGGCATCCAGGGCGCCGCGTCCCGCTGCACATGTAGACCGACCTGACGTGGAGTTCTCGGTATACAGCGATTCCGATATCACGTTATACACTCCTGATGGCACCTCGCCTACGCTGTTCTGGAGGTCCCCGTTGCTGTCGCCACCGGATCAGCTTTCGGACTACCCTGGGGACGCCGGCGGTTTTACACGCGGAGTGCGGGGTATTCATAGCGCTTTACCTGTGGATACCGAGGCCGCGCGCCTGGCTGCAGTCGCCGGGATGTCAACGCCGAATCCCACAGCTCAGGACTTCAGCGCGAAGCTAACGTCTGATATCGCGGCTGTGAACATCTGGAGGTTTGGTCCCGGTGCTTTTGCCATTGATGTTTGCATAGGAGCCGAGGCTCAGGACTTTAATCGGCTAACCTCGTTTACGATTCGCACCACCCATCCGGCTACGCTATTCGAGGCCTATGTGCCCGCCGGTGGGTTTTACCGCCCCATTGGAGGCAAGGTTTCCCTTCGCAGGGTTAACAGCACGGAAATCACAGCCGAACTCGACTTGCGGCGGGCAGAACTTCGTAACACGTTCTTGCGCGTAATCGTGGCCTGGGAGCTTGCGGTGACCGGGGATAGCCCCCAGCAGTGCCTGGCGGCGATAAGGGCTCCTAGGGCCCTTGCTGCGCCTCCAGAGGGTGCTGTACTGGCCGGAGGGGCAGTTGTAGGCAACCCTGCTCACCCGATAACTTCGTCATTGAATTACGGATTCTGTAATTTCGTTGCAAGCGGTATGGTTGCCGCCACAAGCCCGGGAGGCTACGGTGTATTGGTAGGGGATCACCAGGGTAACAGCGCGTTGTTTGGTGACGGCGTTGGCTGCGTGTTCTCGGTATCTGGCCTACAAGTTGACGCCGAAAACTATGCTTTCATGCTGAATTTTATCGCCGTAGGCGACTGGCGGGGAAACCAAGACCCCCGCTCGGTGTTGAAGCTAGAGGCTAACATCGACGGCAACACCTGGGTAGCTATCGCGGACTACAGCTTTTCCAACAACAGGGCGTTACCGCAGTCCTACCCAGCACCCGCCGGTGAAGGCGACTACGCCGCAATGACAGGCCGGGGGCGGATTAACAGGTACCAGTTCAGCGGGGACACCCCTATGCTGGTTGTGGATACCTACCATAAAGAAGCCTCTGGCTGGACGCCTACAAACATTGCCAGTATCCCGATGTCGGAGTACGCGCCCGTGGATTCCACTGCTGACACCCAAGAAGACCAGCTTATAGCCGGAGCCGGTACCGCTGATGCCCGCGTGCTGCTATACCGGCAGTTTGGTGTGGATGTTCGTGGTGTAAAGCTACCGAATATGGACGCCACCTCGACGTTTATAGCCGCCGGAGACACTGAATATCGGTTAGTGGTGCCTATTCACACCAATGCGCGTGCATTTAAGCTGCGGGTTACCGCGAAAAAGGCCTGGGCGCTGTCCGCGGTGCAGCTGTGGGCGCAGGTAACCCGTATCAACGTGCCTACCGCCGGTGTGAACGATATCGCGTCTTCCGCTGTGGATACCGCGGACATCGTAGTGTTTGACGACACCAACTTGGGGTATAGCTCGGGTGGTCGCCTCCGCACGGAAACCGATGTTGAGCTGCCGGAGGTCGAGGTAGTAGATAGCTTTCACCTGCTGCGAGAGTACGACAGACGGAAGATTCTTAATGGGGGCGGAGGTCCATGGTTTGCCCGCAGTATTAACGACGGCCTTGGTATTGGCGGTGGGCCGACAGAGTACGCAAATATCCACCCAGGTAGGGTCGGGGAGCCCGTCCCTGGGCTAACGTGGGGAGGCCGTACGACATTTCCGTTTACGCCTCAAGAGGATAACCTGTATTTGCGCATCCATCTGGAACACTTTATCTGCTGGCCATTGTTCAAGCGGCTGAACGTAGGCACGAGTGAGCTGTATTTCAAACCGATGGCCAATCTTCGAGCGGCGGGATTTACAGCGTTGCACGACTACCTCACAGAGCAGGTTTTAGCCAAAACAAGCCTTAAGCCCCACCAGATCAGCCAGATGTTGGTGTACGACGTCTACGCAACACTAGCGGGGAATAAGCACTTAGCTGAAATGTATCATCCGGCGGCTCCAGGCACTTTTACCCCAGGGGTCATTAACTACGGGGATATCCTTTACCAGTATGGCCCCGAGTACATGATGGGAGTTGCGGATGTCCCTGGAGGTGCGGATATACTTGGCAGTCTTGCTGCGGCGGAAAGAATAGTTGGCTATCGGTTGCCACAAATGTACTCCTTGCGCTACGACAGCTATAGCCAATTTGCAGGGGGCGTGTATACCGGTTTACCCCTGTCTGCCGGGGTGCAGAATCTGCCTGACATCACCGGCGATGACGCCTCATCTGGAGATGTGCTTCCCCCCAGGGAACCCGGTAAGGTTGTCAGCTACAACCCGATGATATTCGGCATGCCGCCCACGGCAGCACAACTGGGAGGTGAGGAAGACCTGTACCGGTGCTCCGAAGACGGGCTGTCTATATTCAAAACCGCAAAAGTGGTTGGAAACGCTTGCGGGACGGCATTTGAGGCCAGAATTCGGTTTGCGCATGACGTAGCGGCTTCAAATACGCCTACGCTGGGGGAGACCCAGATTCACTCGCCGATATCCGGGTATGTGGTATCGGAGGCCCCGGGGTGCCGGTTCGTAACTAAAGACAGGCTTAGCTGGAAGCAGCGCCAGCGAATGTCGGCCATAAACATTGAGGTACCGCTGGGGGCAGCAAATGACCTCACGCTGGAGCTTATCGACGGAGGGGAGTACGAGGTAAATTTCGGGCTCTGGGGAGCCTGGGCAGAAGTGGTGAAATACCCGGTACCCGAGCTGCGTCCTGGCGACGAGCAGCCACCCCCTATTGTTATTCCCGGCGGCTGGGGCGACGAGCCCGAAGGGGGTACAGGAGGCAGCGGGGGTAGCGGTGGTGGCAGTGGTGGAGGGGGTAGCGGTGGAGGGGGTAGCGGTGGTGGCAGTGGTGGAGGGGGTAGCGGTGGAGGGGGTAGCGGCGGCACCCCTGACGACACCCCGACACGCATGATTACCGGCAGCCGGCGTCCATGGCCGGAGGCCTGGTATACGGAGTTACTAGAGGGCCATCCGGGCGAAGAATGGGGTGTTTTGGGCGAGGAGTTATCTGGTGATGACGACCCAGAGGAGGTTCCTGTTCTGACTACAGACAGCACGGATGTCTGCATGGGCCCGTTTAGGGACACCAAGCTGGTGTTGACACTAAAAGACATCCCCCAGCACACCCAGCTGGTTATTGGGCTGGAATTCTTTATTATGGGTCCATGGGAAGGCAGTTCTGCGGCGCATCCGCATACCCTGCGGGTACGCCGTGTCCGCGGAGTTGTTCGTGACAACGTGTGGGATGCCACGGTTGCTACGGTGTCGGGCGCTCAGCAGACTTACCCAAATAGGTCTTTTACGGCGGGCAGCAATACCGCAGGCACACTTGCTGACGCCACCGGTACACTGTTTTACGACTCCCATAGTGCGGTATACGTAGCGGAGTTCGATATCGACCACACCCACGAAGACGTTGTACTGGAAATCGGGGCGGAAAACCTGCCCGAAGGCTGCACCTGGGGCCTCGCCAGAGCCTACGTTAAACCCTCGTTCCTATACACAGTTAACGAGGCCTTTGACGCCGCCAGGTTCCCTGCTCCGCTTATCAAGCCCAAGGACATCCCGGCAATTGTGGTAGGGCGCTCGCTATTGGGGGACGGGTTTGAGTCTGATCTTGTATTCGTAAACCTGCCGTTGCCGGTTAAGTTGCACAAAGACAGCAATAACGAGGTACGGCGACTGAGGTTCCCCGTATTTGGTACGCCAAATGATGTTGCGCGATTCTGGCAGCAGGCCGAAGCCCAGTTTTCGTCGTCTCCGGCGCGTGTATTTGACCTGAGGGCAGAGCGCGTAGGATTTGCGAGCCCGGATAAGTACCCTGAAAAGCTGAACCCCATGGCGGTATTGCTGGGGCATGTGATGGCGGGCAATCTGTTGATTCTAAAGCTATCGGCGTATGGGGACAGCATTCCGATTTCTGTATTCAACGACTTGCGCAAGCGGCTACCGATGTCCTGCGGGTTGTTACTGCACACCGAAATCGAGGTGGGCTCCGAGAGCGTATTGGAACCCGGGGCCGTAGAGGTGTTCGACGCCGTAGTTCTGGAGGACAGCCACCCCGTGGTAGGCAACCCGTATGTCCGTGTATGGGGGGACCCGGAAAACCGTATTTCGCTGTTTGCCGCAGATGGCACCGAGCTTGAGGCCGGTGAGTATCTATTACTACAGACCGGGGAGACCTGCACGCCGGAAGAGCTGGGCGGAGAGCCCGACACTTTTGTCCCGGATGCCGGTGGTTTCCAATGGTGGCAGCATTCCGATACCCCTATGATAGCGGTATACCGCGGACTTGCTCCAGGCCAGCTGACAATTTCTATTTGGAACGCATTACGGCGTACCGTAACCGCATACCTGTTGCTGGGCAACGCGGATATCCTGGGGATTACGGTACCCGAGGGCGGGACAGCCGAAATCGAACATGGTATACTGAAACTTACGGTTACCCGGGATTCGTTGACCGAGCTGAAGGATTTTGTTATTAAGTGGGCGTTACGGACATCCATGCTGTCCGAAGAGCCCGTTGTGACCGGATATATGGAGTAAGACATCATGTTTAGACAACCAACCATTGGTTCCATTGAATGCCGCGCTGTAGACGTTAACGGCAAGACGTTGTGGGTCGTACGTCACCCGAACACCCTGGTGTACACCGGAGTAGACCTGCTGGGACGCCTGCTGGCCTGGGAGGACGTGCGCATAAACGCGGCCTACCTGGAGTTCATGCCGCCGGACAGCGGGGGCGTTCCTGAAACCACGGTAGACCCCGCGGAGGGACGCTCATACTACCAAGCAATTGATGACGGCACGGGTATGGGTAGCGACTACCTGCGGGTGCCTATTGTGGTGCCTCCGTACCGGGATTCCACCGATGAAGACCGATTCGAGGGCAACCGGGTTACCTTCAACGTATTCAGCACGGGAAACCTCGGAGTAAATGGCAAACCGTTTACCGAGAACGCTTCGATTTTCGGGTTGGCCCTCGTGCACGCCCCCGACATGGAAAACCGGGCAGAGGACATCGTGTTTGCCCGCAGCTACGGGTTCACGCCAAAGGTGAAAACCGATATGCACCAAATCATGCTTCGATGGTCCCATGTGTTCGGCGAAGTTATCAGCACCACAGCCCCGGGGAACCCGTAACCCGGTGTAGAGGAGTCCAACAATGACGGTAACCAGAGTGTTTAGAAACAGCGTTAGGTACATCCGCGACCGCGAACCGGTGGACGCCGGCACCACCAACCGCCCCATCCGTGATCTGCACGGCAACGTTGCGGCCATTCGTGCCGTGGTGGAATCCATGCAGGTTGGGCAGGCCATTATTTTAAGAGACCAGACGCTGGAGTCCGCTCTTGTGGCCGGGCAGCCGGTGTACCTGGACGCCGCGCGCAACACCTGGCGGGCCGCACGGGCTACGCTAACGACCTCGGGTACCGATGCCGGCGTGTGGGCATTCGGGCCGGACTCCTACGTCGGCGGCGTCGTAGAGTCCAAGGTGGGCAACCGAGGCGCGGTTGCGGTCAGTGGCAAGCTGCAGTTCAAGCAGGACTGGGTGCGCCGTGTATTTGACGGTAGCTACGCTCCTGGACCTGTTTACCTGTCTCGTAACACCGCGGGCAAGCTAAGCACGGGCAAAGAGTTGTCGGTACGTGTGGGTACCGTAAGTGGCCCTGATCAGCACGGGGTATACACCTTGATTATATCGCCATCCACCCGTGAAGGCATTACCGCGCACTCCCACCTCTGTATGAAACTCGTAGCGGCGCCGGCGGGAGTCCCAAACCGCGCGCCGGAACACTACGGAGATATCTTAATTGGAGAGACTTATGCGGAAGGCCCGTATCCCGGATTTCGGCACAAAGTAATGACGCCAAATGTTGACAGCCCCGGTTGGTTGCCGGCGTCCCACCCTCAGTTTGCCGGGCTTCCGGTGCCCGCAGGAGCCAAATTTGGATACAACATTAAAGCAGACCGCGCCCTTGCGGGAGTCTGGCCGCCGAGTCCCGCCCATTTTGCAAAATCCGCGATGGTAACCGTGGGCGGCATCATTGTAGACGAGGCCACCGTGGTTGCCAACGAGTACGGCATTTGGTGGATGACCGATGAGTACGGCAAAGCGCCGTGGAGCGTCAACCACAGGGATTACATCGAAGAAGACGGTATGGAGTACGAGCCCCTGGACACCAGCAGGGAGCTTCCTGCGCTGGTACCGCGTCTCATGCTATGGTTTAACTCCATTGCCGCCCAAACGGAATCCTCCTTCCTTACAGCCGTGGTCTCCGACGGCACCATTGCGGTCACGCAATCCCCGGGAGGCCTGGTTACACTTGCGGCGGCCACAGGAGGTATTGAGCAAGCGCTAGCTCCTGTAGCCGTGCTGCCGTCACCGGAAACCGACGCCGATATCCACGCGGTACAAACGGTGTATGTGCCCGTAGGCACTGGAGCAGAGCCTTACGGCTTTAACGATATCCCCTTCCCGGATGTCGGCCCCGGGGTATTGCCATGTATTGCGTTTACGGGAGCCGGAGCCATTGCCGTATACAGTGTGGATGTCAATCGTGTACCGGCGCAGGCCTCACGGGTAAAGCTGGCGGTGCGTCTGCGGGTGGCTAATAATAACAGCGATGCAGGGGTGAGCCCAACATCGTTGTTCCACGTGATTCTAGGCGTTCAAAAGCCTACGACAACCGGCAGTGCGCTTCCCGTAGACACTTCGCACACAGATGTACTCCCGTGGGCTACCAAGAACTCTGAGCTACCGATGGGAGGCTACACCTATGTGGATATCGAGACCGAGGCCAAAGCGTTTAATGTCACCCCTGGGGACACCGTCACCATTGTGGTGCGCAGCAAGACCNATNACGACGCTTATCTGCTGGGTACTCGTCTGTTGGTGTCTACTGTGTAGTCCCGCAGGCGCCCAGCGGCCCCCTAAGGGGGTTGACCTCGACGGCGACTACATGCCGGACTACTGGGAGTACGTCCACGGGTTGAAGTATAAGATTCACGATGCCCACGAAGACCCAGATAAAGACGGGCTGAGCAATCTCGAAGAGTTCATCTACGGCACCCACCCCAAGAAAAAAGATACCGACGGCGACGGACTGCCCGATGGCTGGGAGCTGCAGTACGGTCTAGACCCCTTGAGTACCGAGGGTGACCACGGTGCCGACGGCGACCCCGACAACGATTACCGTACCAACCTACAGGAGTACCAGCTGGGGACTCACCCCTGGGTATCGGATATTGCGGAGAGCCAGCTGCCGGTGGCGTGGAAACTAGAATACGGGCTGGATATCTACTCCAACGAAGGCGGCAACGGGGAGCAGGGCGACCCGGATGGCGACGGGCTTACCAATCTGGAAGAATACCATGCGGGCACCCACCCTGGGAACTCCGATACCGATGGTGACGGGCTGCCAGACGGCTGGGAGGTCTACTACGGTACCAATCCCTTGGTTGATGACGCCGACGAAGACCTCGACAGCGACGGCATTCCGAACCGGTATGAGTATCTTTGGGGGCTCAACCCGTTAGTCGCGGCCCCCGATGCCGACATGGATGGATTGCCGGATGACTGGGAACGCCGATGGTTCTCCTCACTGAAGTACGGCCCCGAGGATGACCCTGATGAGGACGGTCTGAGCAACCTCGTAGAGTTTCGTATCCATACTTACCCCACACGTGCAAACCTCGACACCGACGGCGACGGCATGCCGGACAGCTGGGAAACCCGCTACGGCTTGGACAAACAAAGCGCTAATGGCGACGACGGCGCCGACGGCGACCCCGACAACGATGGCCTAACCAACATCGAGGAGATGCAGCACGGCACCGACCCCCAAAACCCAGACACAGACGGCGACGGCATGCTGGACGGCTGGGAACTGCAGCACGGGCTGAATCCACTGCGTGACGACGCCTACGAAGACCTCGACGGTGACGGCGTTCCGAACATCAACGATATTGAACCCAGTGTAGCCGATACCGATGGTGACGGGTTGCCGGACTGGTGGGAGGAGCAATACGACTTGATTTACGTTAGTGCCGAGGGTGACCATGGCGCCGATGGGGACCTCGACAAAGACGGCCTTACCAATATGGAAGAGTTTTTACTGGGCACAAAGCCCAACCACCCGGACTCCGATGGCGACGGTCTTATTGATGGCCGCACCATCACCGTATGGCCGAGTGACGAGCGGTACACTCTGTGGGAACAGCTTGGATGCATTGTGTACGCACAAAACACCGACGGCTCACGGGTGTACTGGGGCGAGCAGGAACCCGGAACCGATACCAACCCCACAAACCCTGATACCGACGGCGACGGCATGCCTGACGGCTGGGAAATAGTTAATGAGCTATGGGAAAGCGGCGATCTCGGGTGGGCCGGCAACGCCGAAGGCAACAACGGCGCTGATGGCGACATGGACAGTGATGGCCTCACCAACATGGAGGAGTACCTTGGCGGCACATCGGCGTGTCGGATTGACACCGACAACGACGGCCTGCTGGACGGCGACGACATCTTGGTGGACACCAACAGCTGCTTTTATACCGAGTGGGAGGACAGCATTGCCTACCGGCAGGTTACGCCTACGACCAGGCTGTTTTTCGGTGAGCGCAGCCGTGGCACCGATCCCAGGAACCCAGACACCGATGGCGACCTGATACCCGATGGCTGGGAGGTCTATTATGGTTTCGACCCTCTGGCTAATGACGCCGACGCAGACCCCGACGATGATGACCTCAGTAACGCTTTGGAGTGCCAGCACGGCGCCGACCCCCGGAACCCCGACACCGATGGTGATGGGCTGTCCGATGGCTGGGAAGTCTCTATAGGCACAGACCCCTGCAACGTTGATACCGATGGTGACGGCTTATCAGATGGATTTGAATACACGCATAGGAGCTACGGATACAGCCCGCTAAAGCACCGGCGCGGGATGCTGGGCGGCGTGATGCTCCCCGGAGGCTCCGCCATAGAAACGATTAAATGCTATTGTACTTGGCAAGAAGAGGCCCAGGGATATATCACCAATACCGTGGTTGCACGCGCAGACGTTGATGGCGTGACGGAGACCATACGGGCTTCGGTTTACCAGCTGGCACCCCGCTGGCATGGGAGCGTCTTTGACGTGCTCCGGCAGCCGCCTGCGGCCTCGTTTACCCAAGCGGGTGAGGTGCTGCAGTTCACGCTTGTCGTGCGGGGAAAACTGGTTGAAGACGCGGCCTCGAATATCACCGTTGAAGCCACGTTCCCGTTTAGCTACGCAGAGGGGGACACCGACTGGGACGGCAAGTGTTCGGCGGGGGAGGCCTGGACGTACACCTGCAGCCATACCGTAACTCCTGAGGAGGCCGAAGCGGGTTTCGTGGTAAACGTGGCCACGGTTAAGGGCTACTACGACACCTACGAAGATCATAACATTGTCGAACGGCACGAGAATCTGGCCTTTGTTGTGCCCCGCGAGTACCCCACGGTATCCGAGTCGGGGCTGGTGTTAACGTATTTGCCCCCGGCAGCCACAAATGTATTCGACGGCAGATACACGTTTATGGTCTCGAATAGCGGGACAACCAGTTTCTCCAACCTGTATCTGAATACTACCAACATTATAGCCCCTGGCGGTGACATCGATGGCGACGGCATCCCCGACTATTCCGAGTACAACGATGGAATAGACGCGACCAGGGTAGATACCGACGGAGACCGGCTGCTGGACGGCTACAGCATCTCGGTTACCACCAACGATAGCCGGTATCACAGCTGGCGCAACCTTTACGAATACGAGGACAGCGGCGGTGTTCGCACCTACATTGGCGAGCGCTCCATTGGTACCGANCCCAGNNTTGCGGATACCGACGGCGACGGCATGCCGGACTGGTGGGAACACCGGTACGGGCTGGACCCCTGCGACGACGGCAGCGTAGACGTGAGTAACGGGCCGGACGGTTGTCCTACGTGGGATGGCGTGTCCAACTGGGTAAAGTGGAGGTACGCGGTTGTCACCACGAACACCATGCAGCTGTTTCCCNATCAGTACGCCCATGACACCGATTGCGACGGTATTCCAGATGCCTGGGAGCGCTACTATTACCTCGATAGCGACACCGCCGCGAGCCCCTGGGAGTACGATATCGGCGGCGACCTGAACACCAACGGCGTGCTGGACCCCGGTGAGGTATGGTCTGCGGCAACCACGTATACGCCTATATCATATACCTTTGACCCCGACATAGGCTGGAGACATATCAACACGTTTTTTACCTCGGCTGAGTACACGACTACAAACGGTGGGGGTCCCACGAATATCAGCGCAGCCGCGCCTCTGGTGTTGGCCTCAAGTGCAACCAGTGGGGTATGGATAACGGCATGGATGTATCCCGTACCTCCGCAGACCAAATGCAGCGAGGCCGGAGATGAACTACAGTTTGTAGCCATGGTTACCCGCAGCCAGGGCGGCGGGGGCACGGTTACCAACGTAGGCATTGAGGCCCCCTGGNCNACGGAAATCATACCCACAGGAGTGGATACCAANAANCCCGGAGTGCTGGACAACAACGAGCAACGCGCCTATTTGCTGAGATACACGGTGACGCCTGCGGATGTTCTCGCCGGCATGGTATCCAATCGGGTAACCGTAACCGCAGATATTTTAGGTCTGGGTACCGTGACCTGCGCCCCGTATTACGTGATGGCGACAACTCCGGTAACCGGGGCGGCCCTGCGTGTGGTTGCCACCATACGCCCGCGTAACTATGCGCCGGCGTACAATGCTAGATACCTGTGGCAGGTTGCGAACCTAGGCGACGTACCGTTGAGCAACGTTGTGATTTCCGCCGCGCACTCGGTACCCAGCCCTCCTGCTTTTGATTTTGGGCTTAATAACTGGGACCGCGACGGAGCTACGCTANTAGAGGAATGGCAGCACTACACTTCGCCGCGGTTGCCGGATACCGACTACGACCGCCTTATTGACGGCTACAGTGTGACCGTGGATACCAACGATTTCAGATATGGCAGCGGCAGCTGGACTTCGTTTGCTTACGTGGCCACCGGAGACCTGAAAACATTCGTAGGCGAGGTCACCGCGGGCACCAACCCTAGGAATCCAGACACCGACGACGACGGGGTANANGACGGCGATGAGGTCAAACAAGGCACCAACCCATTGAATCCAGATACCGATGGGGATGGGCTTATAGACGGGCAAACCATTAACGTCACCACCAATGACAGCCGGTACTACGGCTGGCAGCATTTGCCCCATAGGGACTCCTATTATACCCGCATGTACAGAGGGGAAACCACGGCGGGCACCGATCCGTTAGACCCTGATACCGACGGTGATGGGCTGCCCGACGGCTGGGAATACTGGTATGGGCTGGACCCCCTGGACCCCGATGGTGACGAGGGTCCCGATGGTGACCCCGACGACGATGGCCTCAGCAACGCAGAGGAGCACACCTACGGTACCGACCCCAAGAAAGCCGATACCGACGGTGACGGTTTGCCGGATGCCTGGGAGCTACAGTATGGGCTAGACCCGTTGGATGTCACCGGCGCCCACGGAGCCGGCGGCGACCCCGATAACGACGGACTGTCCAACGC
>JGI24710J26742_10003074_pt1 | contig 14322 bp, 14 predicted proteins | sample BioPla2DNA2_FD_26742 | JGI IMG/M metagenome (IMG submission 26742) | reverse complement strand
TCTCTACCATACCTCTAATCCGGGGTATTGCCGCCCCGCAACCGGCACAGAACTTGACGAGATTGGGCGGATCGAACTCCCCTCCGCAGTTACTGCAAAACTTCGGGCCGGAAGGCGGCTGTGTCTGAGGCATTTATGACGGCTCTTCTCATTTTAGGAGGAAAACGCAAAGCTCACTGAGCTCCCGCTCAAGAGTTCTGTAAAGAGGGTCATGGCGGAATTTCGGTTTCTCATAATTATATCGAAATCGAATGTGCTCGAACCAGGGAGAGCGGATGCCGATTTCAACCCAAAAAGTGTACTCATATTCATACCGAGGAGGATTATAACTTTCCGTCTTCGAGTCTTTCCCCTCTCGCATGATTTCATCTTTGTCTTCTTCTACATCCACATTTACATATGTAATCTGCGTAAGTTCTATGATGTCGGGATTCCCCTTCTTCCAGTCCTGCTGATAGGTGACGATGAATTTTCCACTTCTCTCATCGACTAAAACTCGATTTCTTTTGCCAAAGATCCTCGTGGGAACAAATTGAGACAGTGCCTGTTCATTTTCCTCTCGATATTGGAGTTGTCGTTGGATGTCCTCAACAGCGGACTGCTTTCCGACACGAAAAAAAGGAGAGAGCTTCTTGACACAATTTCTACACAGGTTTCCGTCTTCAAGTTTGCGATTTCCCAGGACGCTGATCTTTTCCCCACAGATGTCACAGTTCTTTTTATCAAACATTCCCTTGAACATGTGAACCCCTTATTTTTAAATATTCATAACTATTCAACGACGAGAATCCTGCCTTCAACTTTGGAGTCGACTCCCGAAGCAGAAGATAGTGTTTCTTCCAAAATGTCCAGCCCCGAACCCGAGATCATCCGAGCAGGCTGATTGTCTTCGACTTCCTGCAGAGGCAATCCTAAGAAGTCTTCAAAATTCGAATAGTGATAGCCTTGTAAAGCAATCGAAAAGGGCTGATCATCTTTTATGGGTTTTTTCCGGAAGGTAAATTCTTCAAAAATGCGCTTTGAGCGGGAATACACCATTTCCATCCCCTTTGAGACCTGATAGAACTCCGTTTCTCCGGTAAAAGCTTCATCCCTGAGCATAAACAAAAGCATTCTTCGGAGTTGATCTCCCGTCACTCTCAACAGATAGATGTCGTCATCAAAAGGAAAGATTTCCATTAAATCAGAGTAACAGACGATCGGGCCGAGCTCTTCTTTGCGGATGCTTCCTGAGCCGAGAAGCATGATATCGACACCCAGCGATTGGCTTAAAATGTCGGCGAACAGATTTCCAAGCTCCGTCTCCTGATTTCTCTGAGGATGTGTGAGCATGCGATGGAAACTCGTAACATGCCTGACATACTTTGAATCCGTAACTTCTTTATATTGAGTGATCAATTCCTCTAGTTTGGGGTTTCTCGGGCAATGCGACATGTCAATGGGGATAAGTTCCCACTTATAAGAATCGATGCAATTGTTGTCCGTATCCACCACGATGTCAAAGCGTCCGATCTGATCACTTCCGGTTCCGGCATGGGCAATTACAATTCCGTTTTCAACCCAAGGCTGATCCATCACTGTATGGCTGTGTCCTCCCAGAATGAGATCGACTCCGTATTCCTGATGGAGAAAGCCGGCAAGCTTTTTATCTTCTTCAAATCCGATATGGGTTAAAAGAACGGTGAAGTCGATATCTACCGAACGATAGGCATTGCAAATTTTCTCCACCTCTCGGGCAGCTTCCGCTGTATCGATAAATGAACCTATCAAATCCTCGCGCTTCGCCTGTGCCATCACTTCCTCTGTAATAATGCCTATGAAGAGGATTCTCATTCCATCGATCTCAATAATTTTATAGGGAGTAAATAGCCTCGCCTTCGTGGTTTTGATGTAGACATTCGCATTTATGATGGGGAACTTAGCACATTTTTCAAGAAAAAGAAGATGGGCAATTCCATAGTCCAATTCGTGATTGCCGAGTGTCACGATATCGGGAGCCAGCAGATTCATAATCTCGATCGTGGAGATCCCTTTAAACTCAGAATCAATCAGTGATCCGCGGAACATGTCTCCTGCAATAGCATAGATGACATTTTCCTCTTCCCGGCGAACCTTCTCTACATAGCCGGAAAGCATGGACACTCCGCCAACTAAATTTTCATCGATCTCTTCGGTAAGAAAATCGCCATGCAAATCATTGGAGTGAAGGATCGTCAATTTCTTTGTGTTCTTCATATAAGTGCACTCCTCTTCTATCGAATCTCATATTGCCAACATTTTCAAACAAGCCCGCTTGATAAAATACTACATCGCAAACCGGACAGTTGCTATCCTCAAAAGGGTACAGATGGACTTGACTCCCTTAAATGACAAGAATGCTGAATGATGGTATCCTTATATCCTAAAGCAGGAATTCCCCCCCATTGCTTATAATCATTTGGAAGGAGAAGAAAATGAGTTATCCCGCCTGCCCGAAATGCCAAGAAAATTACACCTACTCAGATGGACATCTCTACGTATGTCCCATGTGCTTTCATGAGTGGACGGATGAAAGTCAAAAAGCAGCGGAAGAAGCTCTTATTATAAGGGATTCGAACGGCAACGAGCTGGTTGACGGCGACGATGTCACGGTCATAAGAGATTTAAAGCTCGGAAAAGACACTCTAAAACAAGGAACACGCGTCCGAAATATCCGACTGCTCAGCGAACCCGTCGACGGCCATGACATCGAAGCAAGAGTGGATTCATTCGGTTCCATTTATCTCAAGTCTTCTGTCGTAAAAAAATAAATTGAAAAAGGCACGCGAAATCTCCTATGAGCCGAGTGCCTTTTTATTTTCACGCTATCATGAAAATCTCAACTTCGCTACTGAGGTTACGGTTTTTTTCAATAGCGAAATGCATCATCGACATCTATTTCGCCGTCTATCATATAGATACTGTGGGGCTCTGAAAACATTTGCATAATAGTAAATCTTGCCACTCTGCCGTCTTCCATGAGAAGATCGACTATTGTCTCGTTGTCAGTGCGATACTTTCGGTAAGTCGTGCCTGCCTCAAGGAGCATACGCTCTGATTTCGCAGCGTCCGGTGAATCCAGCACTTCCACTTCCAAATCCATCGCCAATGTCAATACATCCTCTTTGTACTCATCGGCAAAGTAGAAATAGGAGTCTTCTCTTTCATTCATCTCGGGTGCGCCGAGTTCTCCCGGGTGACAATAGACGACAGCATGCCCTCTCCCGATGGAAAGCACACTTCTTGCAAACGGCATCTTTGCCGGATCAACCGGCTCCTCTGAAAATCCGAATCCCAAACTGCCGGAGCTTATGTGGTCATCATAAAACTCAATATAATGAATAGCGGAATAGTAGATCGGATCCCCTTTTTCATACATATACAATATGTCCCTGCCTTCATAAGAGATCAGATACGCTGTGCGTTTTCCGGCTCTCAGTATACTGATATCTTCTTGTTCGAGTTCCCCCCAGACAATGTCGATCTCTCCATAATTTCCCTTCGGATCCGCCTTCATCGTAATCAGGAAGAGAAAGGACTCCCCACTTCTGATAATCGTATATGGAGTGTCCACTTCGACTTTTATAATAAAATCTTCGGGCAGTTGAGAATAGTCTAAAAGGAGCGGCTCCTTCGCAAGAGGAGTGTCAGGCAGTTTCGATTTCATACAGCCTGTACAGATCATTCCCAGCAGCAGCACAGACAGAATCCACCATTTCATCGGGTATGTCTCCCTTTTTATCTTCTAAAAGCCCAGTTCTTCTCCGACTAAAATAACCTTAATTCTCCCCGGTACAGGAGAGAAGCGAGTGACCACCTTCTGGGCACAGATCGTCTCCGGCGTCAGACAGTTGCCACATACTCCCGTCGCGGCACAGGGAGTCTTTCGATTGAGCCGCACCGTATTTGGAGGAGAAGCTATATTTTGAACCCGCTTCAAACCCGCCTCCTCATCGACAACAATTTTATTCATTCCTGCCACAACGATGACCTGCTCCGGACCAAAACAGAGAAAGGCGACTCGATTTCCGGTGTTGTCGATATTGACGAGTTCTCCGTCGACTGTAATCGCGTTTGTGCTCATCAGAAAGAAATCACATCCGACGACGTTTGCATAGAGCTCCTTTCTCTGCTCCTTTGATTGCGCATCGGCTCTGTCAATAATTTTCACATCCCTTTCTTTTAATGCACCCAGGATGCCTGTTTCTTTCAGAGTCTCTGAGCCTCCCCAGCTGACGCTCGATCCATCAGGGATGAGAGAGAGTACTTTTTGTCTGGCCTCTGAAGAAGATGAGCAATAATACCCTTCCATCTGTCTTTTTTTAAGGTTTTTAATGATCGTCTTGGAAACATTTTCAAAATACATCTGCTTTGGCGTCATGATCTTCTCCTTTAAACTGTGTCTCAAGATAAAATAAACAATACTTCCGCACTCATCTAAGGCTTCCCTACCCATCAAGCAGTGCCAAATTCCACAAATCGCGCCTTTCTTTCTTTCATTATTATAATATCACAGAGACATTTTTTATTTATCAGAAGTATTTCGATGGAAGAAGCGTGCAAATGTTCAAAAAAAACTCTTTTCATGTTATGATTATCATGTTGGTTATATAATTATCAAAAGCAAAAGGAGCTTAGTCTATGGTTATTGGAGTCCCGAAGGAAATCAAAGATCAGGAAAGCCGTGTTTCTTGTACACCGGCGAGCGTCAATCAGTTTGTACATGAAGGCCATACTGTCTATGTGGAGACAAACGCCGGATTAGAGTCCGGATTCACAGATGACGAGTATAGAGCGGCCGGGGCGACCGTATTGGAAAAAGCGGAAGACGTCTGGGCAAAGGCTGACATGATCTACAAAGTAAAAGAGCCCATCGCCAGTGAGTACAAATATTTCCGCGAAGATCTTGTGATTTACACCTATCTTCATCTTGCAGCCGACGAGGCGCTCACAAAAGAGCTGGTTGACAAAAAATGTGTCGGCATCGCTTTTGAAACCGTTCAGGTAGGACGCGCCCTCCCCCTCCTCAAACCCATGAGTGAAGTCGCAGGACGCATGGCTGTGCAGGAAGGCGCAAAATTTCTTACCAAGCCCCAGGGCGGAAAAGGTGTCCTCCTTCAAGGAGTTCCCGGTGTTCCTCCCGCACATGTCGTCGTCCTCGGCGCCGGAACCGTCGGAACCGCAGCCACTCGCATCGCCGTCGGCATGGGAGCCAGAGTCACCGTTCTCGATGTCAATATCGACAGACTCGGTGAAGTCGCTGATATCTTCCTCGATAAGATCGAAACACTATACTCCAACCCCTTCAATATCGCCAAGGCAGTTAAAGACGCCGATCTCGTCGTCTCGACAATCCTCATCCCCGGCCACAAAGCTCCTCAGCTGATTTCTGAAGAGATGATCAAGAGCATGGAGCCCGGCTCCGTCATCGTCGACGTGGCAATCGATCAGGGCGGATCCACCGACCTGACGGCCGGAAGACCGACCACCCATACAAATCCTGTATTTGTTGAGCACGGTGTCATTCACTACGCTGTCGCCAATATCCCCGGGGCCGTTGCAAAGACAGCCACACAGGCTCTCTCAAACGCCACCACTCGCTATGGCCTTGCCATCGCCAACCTCGGCTGGAAAGCCGCCTGCAAGCGCCATCCGGAACTAGCCCCCGGCATCAACACCGCGGAAGGATTCGTCACCTATCCGCCGGTAGCCGAAGACCTCGGATATCCTCTGAAAGATATCAACGAACTGATCGGCTAATCAGAGACATACTGAAACCAAATAACGCCCGCGCAGAAGACCCTGCTGCGGGCGTTTTGATTTATCGTATTTTTTGCAAGAAATAGAAAACAGATTAAAGTTTCGGAAGACGTATCGGTTTCAGATACGTTTCTATGGTCAACGCCGCACTGATCAGCTCCCTTTCATCTTTGCCGTACAGAATAATCCCTTCCGGCGCACCCTCTGTATTCACGCCCAGCGGAAATGCAACAGAGGGAAGTCCCGCAAAGTGCATCGCAGCCGTTCGCCCGCTCATCAGGCAGATGTCATAAGTATCGAGGCTCGCAACGATCTCATCTCTCACTTCTTTGCGCTGTGCGCAAGCTTGGTGATATTCAGGCTCATCCATCCGTCCGGAGGCGTCTTCGAGCGTCTCTATTAAGTATTTCTGGCCATACTTTGCTCTTCTTTGGGGATCTTCATCATTGAAGGATATGATCTCGCGAAGCGTCTTTCTTTTTGCCTGTGATGTTGACAAATACTTTTCGAGATCATGACGGAACTCATAGAGCATAATCGTCTCTTCCATAGGGGTATCGGGATGGTTGACTTCTCCGATGAAGACGCCGTCTTTTTGAAGATCCTCCAACAATTCTTTGATCATGCTCATCTTCTCCGGCGACACTTTATCCCTATCATGTATATTTACAGCAAAACGCATGTTTTCAGATTTCATGGGCCTAATTTCTTCAAGCGGAGTGTTGCGCATGCCGGAGTAGACAGCAAGAGCATCGGATAGATTTTTCGTCATGGGACCGGCCATGTCAAGCGTGTGGCAGATCGGAATGATCCCTCTCATCGGCAGCGCTCCATGAACCGGCTTCAGTCCCGTAATTCCGTTAATAACAGCACAGCCGACGATAGAAAATGAAGTGTCCGTGCCGATAGCCGCTGCACAGAGTCCGGCAGAGACAGCAACGCCGGAGCCTGAGCTGGATCCACCTGGATTTATTTTGGCATCATAAGCATGAATGACTTGGCCGCCAAGAGAACTGTATCCGCCCGGCATATTCTCTGCCATATAATTGGCAAATTCGGTCATATGCGTTTTACCAAATATGAAGGCTCCTCGCCTGCGCAGATTTGAGACGATATCGGCATCTCTTTCTGCTCGGTTGTCGGCTAAAGCAAGACTTCCGGAAGTCGTATGTAAGCCCGCCACATCGATATTGTCTTTAATGAGAATCGGCAGACCAAACAACGGCGCACTTCGATCTTTTTGAGAATCCATCTCTCTTGCCTTAGCAAGTGCATGGTCTATAATCTCCCCTACGGAATTGAGCCCTCCTTCTCCTCGGTCAATTTTCTCAATTCTCTCCAAGTACATGCGGGTAAGCTCTTCAATTCCCAATTCTCTCTTCTTGATAAGTTGAAGAAGTTCAACAGCGCTCTTTTTATACATATTCCCTCCTAGAATCCTGTCTATATATTCATCTTACATGAGAATGAAAAGCAGCTCCATTGTTTTGCTCGAAAAGGATCTAAACAAAAAGCCGGGCTGTTCGGCCCGGCTTCCGGAATCATCGACTACAAATGACTTAAAAAATACGGCATCTGGACTCTCCACCACGGCCAGTCATGGTCGACATCATATCCCCAAAAGTCGATCCACGCCGGCACTTGTTTTTCACGAAGCACTTCTCCTAACAGCCGGGTGTCTCGGATGGAATCAGCTTCCCAATTGCCCTGGCCGGTGCAGATGATGATTGTCCCGTTCCTGTACATGTCAAGATAATATGAGTCCTTCATTCCTTTTATATAGTCGACCGGGCTGTTCAAATAGACATCGACGTCGGAAAGATTGTCGCCGACAAAAAATCGTGCGTCATAGATTCCGCTCAACGCGATCACCGTATCAAATACATCGGGATGCCGAAAGTAAAAATTTGCGCTGTGATATCCTCCCATGCTGCAGCCGGTTGCAACCATCGGTCCATTCCAGCCGGAATGAGATTGTACAAAAGGAATGAACTCGTCAATGATATAGCGATCAAATACATTATGCATTCTGGCTCTATCTCCCGGCCATTTATGTTCCGACAGCCAGCTTTCATTGTCTACACTATCCACTGTGTAAAAAGTATATTTACCACTATTAATATAATCTTTTACCGCATCGATCATCTGAAAGTCTTCATACTCATAAAAGCTTCCACCTGAGGAAGGAAAGACAATGACCGGCTTTCCTGTATGTCCATAGCTCTTAAAAGGCATGACTCTGCCTAAATGCGAACTATAAAACTCATGATATTCTATTTTCATCTATCCCTCCGGGTTCGTTGTTCTCTCTGGCGGTAATATATCTTGCCGCTTCCATCAACTCATCATAATCTTGAGATCTGATGATATAAGAATAATTGCCCATAACAGCTGAGAAAATGTCAGGCATCGGCCCATGTCGAACAACTAAGTGTCCATACTTCGCAAGTCCATCTTCCCTTGAATGTTTCAATTCATTTTCAAGCCCGAATTTCACACCGACGAACGCGCAATGATATTTAATTTTCGGGATTTCACTCCTATCGCCTTCCATAATCATTTTTGCGTAGATGTCAAAGATATTAATGTCGCCGGCAAAATTGAACATATCAAGCGACCAGCCGCCGGGAGGTCTGACATTGATTTCAAGCGCCACCAACTTGTCTTTATCCGTTCTGAAAAACTCCAAGTGAAAGAATCGGTTTCGGATCTTAAATTCGTTCACAGCCCGCAGGCCGAACTCCATCAGATCATCCGGGATTTCGACTTGATTGTGATAAATATTGTCCAAGTCATCCCGGACCGTCTCCATCACGCCGGAATAGATGAATGAACTTAAGAATAGTATATTGCCATCCTTGTCCACCAGTCCGTCAAAGGTATGTATGTCCCCGGTAATAAACTCTTCCATGATATTATTGACGACCGGTTTTGTGGCAAACAGCTCCTCCAGTTCTTTTTCATTGGAGATTTGATATGTATCCGATGCTCCGACTCCAATGTCCGGTTTGATACATATGGGATATCCGACTTTTTTGATGAATCTTTTAGCGGATTTTAAGTCCTTTACGACTTCGCCCCTCGCAACAGGAATCTTCGCTCTCTCAAACACTTTCTTCATCTCGGACTTATTCTTTATAGCCGGCATGTCTTCACTTTTTAAACCGCTGACATTGAAGTCTGTCCTCAATTGAGCTTCCTTCTCCAACCAATATTCATTATGAGACTCTATATAATCGATTTTTCCGTATTTGAAGGTGAAATATCCGCATGCTTTCAGAAGTTGATCATAATCCTCCATGTCATCAACTCTATAGTATTCGGTCAAAGAATTCCTCAATTCCACATCCAGGACATCGTAGGGTTCAGATGCGATCCCCAAAACATTTGCGCCATGGCGTCGCAACGAAATCACGAAGTGCTTAAAGTTGTCCGGGAAATGCGGTGAAATAAATACATAGTTCATAATGCGACTCCTTCTTATAGATGTTACGCTTCCTTTATAATTACTGGATAATGGCCAACTTGTCAAATGGCAAGTTAAAAAAGCTACCTTGTTTCATAATAAGCCACATAAAAATGACTTCTTAAACACCGGTTTCGTGTTCATGATATTTTTTCAGCGCCGCTTCCATTTTGTTGTTTTCAGCGCGCTCTCTCAATCTGGTAATCACGACACTTATACTCACGCTAATTGTAAATGAGAAAAAGAAGCCAATCCAAGCTTTCAGATCATTTATCGGGAACCATTCGAATCGAAGGATTAAGGCCACAATCGTCAACATGCTGACGAAATAGAATAGGACATTTCTCAAAGTAATTGGCATTTTCTTGATCCATCTATCGGTGAGAAAAACGCTCTGCGCAATAGTTATGATGCCTGCAAGCAACAACAATTGAAGCAGTGTCGCCATAGAGAGTCCTCGATCTCCCAATATGAACAGTGACGAATAATCTCCTATACTGTTTCCGATCAGCAAACTGAATAGGATAAAAATAACCACCATGATTCCATATGTGGCAAACACCTTCGCAATATAATCAAAAACCGTATTTCTCTCTTCCATCATTTCAACCCCAGTTTTTTTCTCAATTCATCTGAGTACATGCGCGACACAACAATCTGTTCACCGTTTTCTAAAGTGACTCGAATCTTCCTGTTGATCTCTGCTTTGAGACTCTTTATCTTTCGCAGATTGACGATGCTCTGTTTGCTGATGCGAAGAAAATCTCGTTCCAGGAGCTTCTCCTCCATCTCGTACAATTTCAACTCCGACTCATAGATTTTATCTTCTGTATAGACAAATGTCCTGCGATCAACTGTTTCAATATAAAGAATTTCATCCGTATCCAGCAGATACATCTCATCTTCATATTTTACGCCGATCTGCATATTGATCATTCTCATGAGCGAGACTATTTTTTCGATATCTTGAGTCAATTGCGGCGCTTGGATGATCACTTTTATTTCCTGATATTTCTCATCGATATCTATTTCTATCTTCATTTACTCGAGCCCTCTCCTTTTGAATGTCAAAAAGAACAACGCAATGAGCAGACAGGCATTGACCAACACAATCCCGACGCTTTCTCCTTTTACACATTCAAAAGACATACCGTCCAGAAATCCTTTTAATTGTTGCGTATATATGAATCTTACCACTTTTTCTAGCGTCNCATTGAACATGGCNAACATCGGACCAAAACTCAAAATCGCCATAACAGGTATGACAATAGATGTGGCCGACATCTGATTTTTGGCGAAGATCCCTACGCACCCTCCAAGTATTACGGATATCATAAAGCCAGTTCCCATGACAGCCAAGTAGAAAAAAATGAATTGTCGTTCAAGACCGGTCGCCATCACGAGCGCACCTGCCATGCAAAGGATCCAGACATAGATTCCTACGCCTGTCAAATACTGCCATGGCTTAACATTGGCCATCATCAATACTCTCAATGTATTCTTCTCTTTTTCTTCCGAAATAATGGCTGCCACTGTCGTTAATGGAGCCATGCCTATATACATGACGGAAAATAATTTAGTAAAAAAACATTCGGGCATACCATCCAGCTCAATTGCATGTTCCATGATTAATGTCATGATCGGAAAAAGGACAAACTGAATCAACACTGTTTTGTTCTTTAAGGTATCTCTGAATTGTTTTTTAATGATAATCAGAACATTGCGCATTTATACATCCCCCTGAAGTTTTCTTCCCGTCAATTCCAAAAAAACGGTTTCCAGATTCGGTTCTGATGAATGAATGGTTTCAATGCATTCCGATTTCAATAATTGATAAATCTCGTCTGCCGATTCTTTTCCATGCATAAGCTCCATATCTTCACCTGAGATTAAATGCAATTTGATTGTTTTGTGATGATTGTATTTCCTGCACATTTCCTTGGGGGATCCTATTTCAACAATAACACCCTCGTTCAAAAGCGCCACTGTGTCACACAATGCTGCTGCCTCCTCCATATTGTGGGTTGTAAGAAAGATAGTGCAGCCGCTTTCTTTTTTATCCAGAATCATTTTATGTATCGACTTCATGGTCAGCGGATCCAAGCCTGCGGTAGGCTCGTCTAAAAAAATAATGCTTGGCGAGTGCAAAAAGGCTCTGGCAAGCTGCAGCCTTGTCCGCATTCCCTTCGACAGATCCATTGCCTTCATATTCATCGCATTCTTTAACCCCACCATTTCTAATGTGGATTGAATCACGTTATGCGCAACACTATAGATATCTGCAAATATCTTCAAATTGTCAGTACATGATAATCTATCGTACACGCCGAATTGATCCATCATGATCCCGATATTCTTTTTCTCTTCATCCGTGAGATTTTGAACACTATTATTCAAAACAGATGCCTTTCCTTTTTCAAAAGAAAGTTGACCGGTCAATATCTTGATCAACGTTGTTTTTCCCGCGCCGGAGGGGCCCAGTAAGCCAAATATTTTCCCTTTCGAAATAGAGAAATGTATTCCTGATAAAACGGTTCTATCACCAAAGCTTTTATAAACATTCTCACACTGAATCATGAACGTTCTTCCTTTCGGTGCCTATTGACCCGATCTTAAAGGACAGTCTGCTATGATTCAATGCTCATAAACGCAAGTTGCCGATTCATCGACCCAAGTTGCCTGAATTCTCCATCAGAATATGTTCATATCTGCATAGTCGCGCAAAGGAACATATGAGCACAAAAAAAACAAGCACTTGGGAAATGCTTGAGTTTATAATTCATTATTATATGACGGTTATGCCAATCGATTTTAAATATTCAAATATCCCGTTATAATATTTTTTTAAGCGAGTTTTGTCATCATCACTTCCCTTTGGGATAAAAATGACCATCCCTTGTCGCGCTCTCGTAAGAAGGACTCTATACGAATTTTTCAGATAATTCTGTTTGCTTGCTAATTTTACATTGTTCCAGCGGGTTCCTGAAAAAATATAATAATGCCATTCATTGTTTTCAAAGCGAAAGTCCGCATCCCATGCAACTATAGTGTAGTCTAATTCTAAGCCTTGAATATCAAATTCAGTGACAACATCTTCTAAATAGTAACTTGACCTAACGTCATCTTTGTCATTCAAGAACCAATTTGCTACTGAAATATCATTCTTAACAAAAATCCCCTCTGGTTTAAGCCGCAATGCACCACTACTAGCAAGAAGGCCATAGCGCATTGTCCCCTTACACTGTGACTGCACCCACTCTTTTGCTTTATTCAAGTCTCGGGTTAAGACAATAGGGTATTTGTCCCTAAATTTTTTCAATAAGGCTCTTGCACTTTGTGTATCTATATCTAAAACGGCTTTGACAAATGAGGCAAGATCAGGTGTGCGAAATGATCTGACAGATGTAGATAAATGAAGTTTTTCTATTTCCATTACATTTAATTCTGCGATCATTTTTTCCCATGAATAGTCTCTCCTATACTCCTCATCATTTAACTGAGGTGTAATAAATACATTCCAATCTGGAAATGAACGTCGAATAGAGTCAAACCATTCCGGCAGGCCAGCTTCGCCAGTATGGATTTCTTGGCCGCCTCCCACAAGACAAATGACAACTGCCCAGTCCTTATGTCTATCCATTGTGCTTATTAGAAACTCGGGTTCACTATACTCAAAATCTATTACTCCTTTTTTCGTTTGCATGAATTTCGACATCTGATCTTTTGTCCAGGCTCTCTGTGCTTCATCAAAAATAGCAACCCGCTCCGGAGGGAGAATCGTGTTCCCAACAAAAGAGTCTCTATATTTATGAATAATCTGTATAAATGCCGCCGTGCTGCGCAAAGCCTCACTTTTCTTTAAGCTCTGATTATTATCTTTAGCTTGGCTTACTTTATCACGTGCAAGGGCCTCTTGTAGAACAGTTACTAATGGATAATTTCCAGATAAAAAGACTGCATGTTCTCCCTTGTCTGCGTCAGAGCGCTGAATCGCTATATTAAGGCCTACAAGCGTTTTTCCTGATCCAGGCACGCCGGTTATGAAACATATAGACTTTTTTCGATTCGCTTTGCTAAATTCAATGATCTTATTTATTTCATCCGTTGTAACGGTGAGATTTTCAGCACCAGCATCACTGCGTGTAATATCTGAAACATTATGTCCCCGGTATAATGCTTGGGCAGCCTCGATGATAGTAGGGGTCGGTAAATATTCGGATTCTTCCCACAAATAATAATCAAAATTAGATTCATTATATGTACTGCAAACAAGATGAATAGCATCTGCAATATTTTGAGGGTAGTGTAAAGAGTTTTGTGTAAACGTTCTTGTAGTGTAAGTAGCAATAGGAGCAGGGGAACAGTTAACCGGGCGTCGAAAACATCTCCAACAGTTCGTACGTTACCTGACTCCAACCACGGTGCCTCCGTCTTTCCCATTTCGCATTGCACTCCAAAAAGTTTGCACATACCGTTCTCTCTAATGCCTTTTCGTGAGGGAATTGCTCCTTGCTCCTTGTAACTCGTTTCAGGCGCTTATTTAGGCTTTCTGCCAGGTTGTTGGTGTAAAGAGAACGACGGGTGGGTTCCGGGAAGGCGAAATACGAGAACAGGTTGTCTTTTCCTTCAAACATGTCCGCAAGCTTAGGATAGCGTCCCCTCCAACGGTTTAACACTTCTTGCAGACGCTCCTGTGCCTGAAGCAATGATTCCGCTTGATGCACCCTGCGCATTGCTGCAGTGACTTCCGCCGCGTCAACAGGTCGCACCTTGCGAAGGACGTTCCTCTGCAGATGGGTCCAACAGGCCTGATGGCGAGCCTTGGGAAACACATCCGTTACTTTCTCCGGCAGACCTATCAGACCGTCAGAGATGAACAAGAGTACCTCTTGAAGTCCACGCTCCCTGAGAGAAAGAAGCATCTCCTTATAGTTCTCCGCCGACTCTGTGGGATAGAGCGCGTAATCCAGGACTTCTTTGATGCCCTCCGCATCAATCCCAATCAGTTGATGCAAGGCTTCCTTTGCCACGGTATCCCGGCGAACATTCAGGTAAGTGGCATCACAATACACGGCGAC
>JGI24710J26742_10003073_pt1 | contig 14327 bp, 12 predicted proteins | sample BioPla2DNA2_FD_26742 | JGI IMG/M metagenome (IMG submission 26742) | reverse complement strand
TCTGTTAAATAACTATTTATATGAGAAAATATATGTTTTTTGTTGACTAAAATTTCTTGAAATCGTGAAGATTGTCCATTTGATAAAATATCGGATAATAAACTATTGGCATAAAACTCTTTGTCGCTTCTTTTGCATGTATGAAATGCGATAGTGATAAAATCATAAGGCACGTTGCGTTCTACTTCCAAGAAACGTTTTTCGGTTTGAGAAGGTTCTGAGGGTAGGGGTGTTATCTGTTGTTTACCCATTGGTATTTCTCCAAACCATTTTTTTACCCACGATAGTGTTTGTTCGGTATTGATATTGCCTGTAACAGACAAAATAGCATTATTAGGGCGATAATATTGATAAAAAAACCTTTTTACTTCTTCCATATTTGCAAGAGCAATGTGTTCAATATCTTTTCCAATAGTATTCCATTGATAAGGATGTACTTTATAAGCTAAAGGTTTTAAAAGCAACATGATATCTCCGTAAGGTTGGTTGAGATAAGATTGTTTAAATTCTTCGATAACTACATTTTTTTGTGTGGCAAGACTTTCTTCTGAAAATGCCAACTCATTCATTCTATCGGCTTCTAACCAAAGTGCGGTTTCAAGATTTTTTGCCGGAAGGCTAAGGTAATAATTGGTTATGTCGGGATTGGTAAAGGCATTATTTGTTCCTCCGACCGATTGCAGGACTTTATCGTAAGAAGGAATATGCTTAGAACCGCTAAACATAAGATGTTCAAATAAATGAGCAAATCCTGTCTTGTCGGGATGTTCATTTTTAGAGCCTACTTTATAAGTAAGATTGATTGCAGCTAAGGGTGTGGTTGTGTCGGTGTGTAAGATGACACGTAAGCCGTTGTTGAGATCGAATGTTTCAAAAGCTACCATAAAAAGCGAAGAGGTTTTAAGAACAGGTCTTACTCTCAACAGCTGTTTTAATACGTTCTACTAACATGTCTAAAAATTTCTGTAGCGACGGTTTAATCATTTGAGCTACAAAAAATGGAACTTCAACTGTTGATTGACCATAAAACAAACTTCCATCTCCATTTTCTTTGATATGAAAAGAAATCATTAAAGATTTGATTTGCTCGTTTTTAATATTGTAAACAATAGATGAAAATGCTTTTTTTTCAACAATATCCATTGCTACATTTCCAACTCCTTGTATGGAAAAACTACAAGAATCCTCTGTTGACGTCCAATTGCTGATTTCAGGCACATATTGATGAAAGTTATTACAGTTAGTCAGCATTTGAAAGATAACTTCGTCTTTGGCTTGTATGTGTATTTCGTTACTTGATAAATCCATATTATTTTATTCAAATTGTTGTGCCCACAACTGTGGGTTTTGACTCCATTTATTTAATGTATCTTGTTCTTGTTTTTGTATATAACCTTGTGTAATAGCTTCTTCTATAAGTGAGTGATAGTCGGTTAATGTATGTAAGTTAACCTTAGCTTCATCAAAACGCTCTTTTGCGATAGTAAAATTATAGGTGAAAATAGCAGTCATTCCCAACACATTGCAACCCATTTCTTTTAAAGCGTTAACAGCTTTTAAGCTACTTTGTCCTGTAGATACAAGGTCTTCAATAACGACTACTTTTTGATTAGCTTTTACAACACCTTCTACCATATTGGTTAAGCCGTGTTTTTTTTCTTCGCTACGTACGTAAACAAAAGGAAGATTCAGTTCTTGAGCAACTAAAACACCTTGAGCTATAGCGCCTGTAGCCACTCCTGCAATGACTTCTACTGTTGGAAAATTTGTGCGAATTAAATGCACTAAACCTTCTTTAATAAACGTTCTTACTTCCGGATAAGAAAGAGTTTTGCGATTATCGCAATAAATAGGAGATTTTAATCCGGAAGCCCATGTGAATGGTTTTGAAGGACTTAATTTTACTGCTTTAATTTTTAATAAATGATTGGCACAATGTTTTGATAATTCCATATAAAAATATTTATATATGCAAAAGTACACTATTTTTTTTAATGAAGCCGTATTATCTATAATAATCTACGATAAAAATCAATTAGGTGATTTTCAGAATAATAACGATGTGATTTTTGAAAAGAACAATTTTTTAGAAAAAAAAATACGCTTATTTTTAGAAAAACGGCAATCATTTTCCTTGTATTGTTTAGTAAATAATATAGAAAAAGTATGGGAATATATCAAAGGTTTTTTTATTGTAGAAAAAGCGGCGGGAGGTATCGTTTTGAATAATGAAAATAAAATTCTCACCATTAAAAGATGGGGTTTTTTAGATTTTCCCAAAGGACATATCGAAAAAAATGAAAGCGTAGAAATAGCTGCAATAAGAGAGGTGGAAGAAGAAACCGATATACATAATTTACATATAGTAGATAAAATAGACAATACCTATCATGTTTTTATCAAAGAAAAACAGTTTGTTTTAAAGGAAACGGTATGGTTTTATATGAAAACTGTTTCTACCGATAGTCCCATGCCTCAAATAGAAGAAAATATAACGGAAGCTTACTGGTTTTCAATGGAAGAAATAGATGCTAATATACGGTTTTTTTATCCGTCACTTCAAAATTTGATAGTAAAATTAAAAAATACCATAGGTAAACAAAGAAGAGAAATAGAGAAATGAATTAGGAAGCGATTTTTATTCAAAAAATTTTATTTACTTNTGCATTTTAAAAAATAAATTAAGATGGCAAAAGGAAAGAAAATATTAAAAAAGGTAAGCAAAATTGCTTCTTTTTCCAATAAAGAAGGTCATGTATGGCAATTTTCGCGTATAGGAGGTGTAAATAGAGTCAATCTTGAAACCGGACAAGACCTTGTTGCTTTGGAGCAATTAGACCAGAAATTGTGGACGGCATTAAGCTGCCCTATACAAGGATTAGAAATAGATATTAAAACTTTAGAACTGATAGACAGTGATAATGATGGTAAAATTAGGGTTCCGGAAATATTACAAGCCGTTAAGTGGATTACTTCCGTTATTAACAATCCTGATGACTTAATCAAAGAAAGCACTTTATTTCCTCTTTCGGCTATCAATACTCAAACGGAGGAAGGCGAAAATTTATTAGCTGCGGCTAAGCAGATATTGAGCAATATAGGAAAACCCGATGCAAAAGAGTTGACGGTAGAAGAAACATCGGATAGAGAAAAAATATTTGCGGATACAGCGTTTAATGGAGATGGTGTAATTACTGTCAACAGCACTTCCGATGTAAATTTACAACAAGTGATAAAAGAAATCATAGAATATGAAGGAAGCACTGTTGATTTGAGTGGGGTAGAGGGAGTTACAAGCGAACAGATAGGAAGTTTTTATACGTATTGTCAAGAGTATTCCGATTGGTATGCAAAAGCCGAAAGCAATAAAGAAAAGATATTACCTTATGGAGACACAAGCGATGAGGCTTATAAAGCAATGTTGGCAATTCAGCCTAAAATGGAAGATTATTTTTTACGTTGTCGCATGGCGGAATTTGATGAAGAATCAATAAAGTTGTTGAACTCTTTAAATACGCAATACGAAGAATTAAGTAAAAAAAATCTCAACGCATGTTTAGAAGAAATTGCTGATTTTCCGTTGACTAAAATCAATCCGAAGCAAATACTTTCTTTAAAAAAGGGAATTAATCCGGTATGGAAAGAGACTTTAGAGCAGTTTAATCAACTTGTTGTTTATAAAAATAATCCTAACAAAGAACACCTTACCGAAGAAGAATGGAAGGCTTACGTAGCACTTTTCAATGATTACAAAGAGTGGCTAAGCGAAAAAGCAGGAGAAAAAGTCGAAAAATTAGAATTAACATATATCAGAGAATTGTTAAGCAATCAGTCAAAAGAAAATCTTTTGTCGCTTGTCGAACAAGATTTATCGTTGGAAACAAACACTAAAAATATCCTATTGGTAGATAAATTAACTCGCTACTATCGTGATATATATGTTTTGTTGAAAAACTATGTAACATTTTCCGATTTTTATAGTTCTACTCGAAAAGCTATTTTTCAAAATGGCTGTTTGTATGTTGAGCAACGTCGCTGCGATTTGTGTATCAAAGTAAATGATATGTCAAAACACAATCAATTAGCTAAAAAAAGTGCTATTTGTTTGATATATTGTGACTGTGTATCGAAGACAAAAAATGAAAAAATAACCATTGCTGCGGCTTTAACCGATGGCGATTTCGATGATATAGAAGAAGGTCGTAACGCACTTTTTTATGATAGAGAAGGAAACGATTGGGATGCTACTATAGTGAAAGTTATTGATAATCCAATTAGTATTAAACAAGCCTTTTGGATGCCTTATAGAAAGGTTTCTCGATTTATTACCAAACAAACCGAGAAATTTGCAACAAGCAAAGAAGAAACTATAGAAACGGCAGCACAAAATAAAATCGAGGCAGTGAACGAAAAAGCCGACGATGCTATTGTATTGGCGAGTGAATCTCAAGACGCTGCAAAACAAATACCACAGCCGAAAACCCCGCCGCCACCGTTCGATATCGGTAAGTTTGTTGGAATTTTTGCAGCCTTAAGTTTAGCCATAGGAGCCATAGGCACCGTATTGGTTTCGATTTTTTCAAGTTTCTTCGGATTAAAATGGTGGCAAATGCCTTTAGCGATAATAGGTGTTGTTTTGTCAATTTCAGGACCTTCTATGATATTGGCTTGGTTGAAGTTGCGAAAAAGAAACCTTGCACCTCTTTTAGATGCCAACGGTTGGGCTATTAATGCAAGAGCAACGATTAACATTGTGTTTGGAAAAACATTGACGCATTTGGCAAAATTGCCCGAAAATTCAAAATTGAATTTAGTTGACCCTTTTGCCAAAAAGAAAAATCCGACTATTCCTATTGTTATAGCTTTAATAGTGGCGGCTACTATAGTCGGATATTTATTATGGTATTTTAAAATTTTTACTTTTTAATTCATTATTAATCGAAAAAATACACATATTTGCTTAACCAAAAGAAAATATAGTATATCTTTGCAATCAGGAATTAAACTTAATTATAAATTTAAAAAAATATCATGAAAAAATTTAATTTGCTTATAGTAACTGCCTTCGCAGGACTAATAATGCTAAGTGTTACAGCCGTAAAGGCACAAAATATGGAGCGATACATTACCCTTATTGTAAAACAAGGGGAGTGGATAAATTTTAAGTTTGAAGCAGATGCTACTAGCACTGCCGTGAGAGTAGTAAGTGGCACAACAGATACCACCCTTTATGTTGATACAAATTGGACAGACAGGATAAGCTACTACGCACAGTCCGACACTATGAGGATTTATGGGAATGTAAAAAAGTTTAGTTGCAGAGGTAACGGAATTGTAACAGTTAGAATAAAAGAAATTAATGCCTCTAATAATAAGGGATTAATAGAATTATATTGCGAAGATAATCAGCTTTCTTTTTTGGATATTAGTGGTCTTACGGCTTTAAGGCTTTTGGATTGCGATGTTAATCATCTTTCTTCTTTGGATGTTAGTGGTCTTACGGCTTTAAGAAGATTGGAGTGTTCTTATAATAATTTTTCTTCTTTGGATGTTAGTGGGCTTACTGCTTTAACTGAAATGAGATGTATTTTTAATAATCTTTCTTTTTTGGATGTTAGTGGGCTTACGGCATTAGAAAGATTGGATGTTTCTTTTTGTTCTATTAAAGCCATTAATATATCCGGATGTGATAGCCTAATAAGAATAATATGTGAGAGAAATCAACTTTCTGCCTGCGGATTGGATAGTCTTTTTCACCAATTGCCAATAAGGACTGAAGATAGTAAAGGAAGGATATATATTCAGGATGGAACATTTACAAATCCGGGTACTTCTTCCTGCAGAGATACAATAGCTACCAATAAATTTTGGGATGTGTTAGATGAAATTGGGACACCGATTAAAAACACAACTTATGCTTGCCCGTATTTTACCTTAGGTGTAAAAGAAATAAAACAGGATAATATCCGTTTTTATCCCAATCCTGTCAACGGTACGCTTTATATAGAAAGCAAAGCGGAGATAAGTCGTGTAGAAGTCTATGATGTACTTGGTCGTCGGCAACTTAGCACTATTTATAGCACTACGATAGACTGTAGCACCCTTAGTGCCGGTATCTACATTCTCAAACTCACTACCTCACAAGGCAATCTTATAAAGAAGTTTGTGAAGGAATAAAGAATTGTTATTCTTCAACCAATAAATTGCATCCTCTAATATCGCTATAGTCGAATCTTCCAAGAACTTCAAACGATTGGTTTTCTCTTATTATTCCCATATCTTGGGTAGCAATAAAAGAGCAAGAATAAAGATTGGCTAAATCAATAATATTGATGCCGCCTCTTTTGTTATGCGTATTGTATACATGCAAAGGATTGTAAATATCTCTTATGTAAACTCGCATCCAAAGAGGTGTTTTAAAAGTTTGATTACCTGTAGAGTAGGCTTGAGAAAGCAGTTCTGCCATTCCGTATTCCGAATAAATTTTATCAACACCGAAGCCTTTTTTTAAACGTTGATGCAATTCTTCTCTTAGTATTTCTTTGCGTTTTCCTTTCATACCGCCTGTTTCAAAAACTAACAGATGAGGAAAATGCAGCTTGTATTTTTCAATCAAATCCAATAAGGCAAAACTTACACCCCATAGAATGGTTTTTGTGTTTTGATTGTAAAGTAATTGTAAATTTTTAATTAATTCGTCTTCCTTATTGAAGTAAAAACCCGATAAAGGATGTTTGCTTTTTTGCATCAGTAATTGCAGCATATACAGCAAGGACGAGTTGTTGTGTTCTCTATAGGAAGGAAGATAGGCGAGAATGGCAAATTGCTGAGGTTCGCCTATGAAATAACGAAAACCGCCGAGTAGGCTCTCTTCGTAAACGGATAGTTTAGCAACGTGATGGTGTGATACTTGCGTAGCAGTGGTTCCGCTACTTTTAAAAATAATTTCCGCTTGTTTTTCACTGCTGATAATGCGATGTGTCTTAAAAAAATCAATGGGAAGAAAAGGTATTTGTGCAGCTTCTTTTATCGTATCTATCGAACGTACGACACCCTTGACATACTGTTGATAGATTGGACAGTTTTTATATTGAAAGTGAAATATTTTCAATGCTATTGCTTNAAAATCGGATTCCGACTGAATTTGAAAAATTTGTTTTTCTACGGCTTCCATAATCTTAACAATAAAACTTCGCTTAATAAAGCCGCAAGTGCTAATAGAATAAAATATTGCCAAAGCCGTGTGCCTGTTGTTTCTATTTCGCTGATAATGGCATTGGTTGATTTGTTTTGCAAATTAAGAACAGTATAATTTGTTAGTTCATTGTCTTTTATATGTTCTTCCAAGTTCGATTTGTTGTAAAAAACCATTTCCGATTCTTTTCGGTTATAGTTAAAAGACAATCCGCCGATGATATTTTCTTTGTCTTTGATTAAATAGTTGTTGGCTTCTTTTATTTGGTCGTGTACAAAAATGCTCAGTCCCGACATTTGATTTCTAATTTCGGGTATAAATGAAAAATTCGTGGTCGGATGCGTTATTTCTATAATGTTATCCGCTTGTATTTCAATTTTATTTAAAGGAATTCGAAAGTTTTCACCTATAGTATAATACGGTTTTTCTTGTATGTTAGCCAATATAGCCATATTGTAAATAGTGGGAACAAAAAGAGCATGTTTTTGAAATTCGCTGTAAGCATTGTCCAAAGGAGTGGCGAGCAGATAAACATTGCCTTTCTCTATGGGATAGACACATAAAAAGTCGTGATTGTTTTCTAATCGAATCAAAGTTTGTTTGTTATGGAAAATTCCTTTACTTAGTACATAATAATAAAACACATTGGGATAATCCATGTTGGCATCTATTTTTTCAAAAATATGATTGTAGATATCGTGTTCTAAATTGAGTGCTGCAAAACGTGTTTTTTGACTGTCTAAACTTTCAAAACGACTAATGTTAAGACGTTGATTTAAAATATTGCTCATGGCAATATCTTTATTGATAGAAGGAATTATCAGCAAGTTGCCACCTTGTCGTACATAGTCTTCAATGGCACTGATAAAACCGCTGCTTTGCTCTTTTACTTGGTCTAATATGATTAAATCTTGATTCTTTAAAGTGGCATAATCAATGTTGTGTTCGTTGATAGTGTGATAATTAATAGAAGAATCGTTTTGAAATAAAGCGTTTAAAAATGTGTTTTCTTTTTCGCCATAAATACTTAAAACCGAGTAGGTATCGTCAATATAGAATGTAAAATAGAGTTTGTCGTCGAAATTGATGGGATAATCCAATATTTCGATGTGAGCGTGTTGCAGTCCTTTTTCAAAAACAGTAAAATTCATTTTTACTTCCGTTGTTCCGTTTGCTTTGATGTCTGCCGATGCTACGGCTTTTTGCTTGTTGTTGACAAAAAGTTTGACAGGCAATTTTTCCACCTCATTCTTCGAACTGTTTTTTAGTATCAGACGAAGCGTATTGGCTTGTTCGACTTGAAAAATAGGTGTTTCAAACCAAGCCGTGTCTATGTATACATTGTTAATCGTGTTGGCTTTTAAAGGGATAAGATAAGTGTAGGTGTTTTCATCTTTCGGAATGTTTGCAAAGTTTGACATGCTTTGTTGAAAATCGGAAATAATATATACTTTCTGATTGGCAGTTTGCTGGCGTGATAAATGCAATAAAGCATAATTCATAACGAGGTCTAAAGGACGAGATACCGCTGAAATTTGAATGGCGTCAATTTCTTTTTTAATTTCTTCTTTTGAGAAAAACTGCTGATGTTTAGCCGAGAAATCGTTGGTTATCAGCATAAACCTATCTTCTTCGCTATAGGCTTGACTGATTGATTTTGCTTTTTCTTTTGCTTCGTCCAATAAAGTGCCGCGTCGAGAAATGCCTTCCATCGAAAACGAATTATCTACATAAAGCACAATATGATAAATTCCTTTCGATTGTCCTTTGTTTTTTTCTAAAGGAATATAAGGACGTGCAAATGCAAATACAATGGCAATAATGGCGATAATTCGTAATGATAATATAATCAGTTTCTTCAACTGAGATTGCCGTTGTGTTCGTTGTTTTAAGTTTTTTATAAATCGGGTGTCGGAAAAATAAAATATTTTAAATCTTTGAAAATTAAAAAGATGCACAGCAATAGGAATTGCTATGGCAAATAGTGCATAAAGAAACAAAGGATTGATAAAATACATATTATTTCTTGGTTAATTCACGAAAGATGGTTTCCATCGAATAATCTTTTCGATGAAGGTCTAACACTATGGCTTTTTCTTCGATAATTATTTTTTGTATTTGAGATGCTATATTTGATTTAGATTCAATCAAATAAGTGTTGTTTTCAGCTTCTTTCACTGAGATAACGTCTTTGATATTTTTTAGTTTTTGAATATTAATAGCTTTATCTAATTGTATCGTAAATGAGAATTGCGAAGTCAGTGATTTTTGTAAATTTTCAATGGTATCGTCGGCTTTGATAATTCCTTTATCTATGATAATTACACGATTACAAATAGCTTCGGCTTCTTGCATAATATGAGTTGAAAACAAAACCGTTTTCGATTTACCTATGTCTTTAATCAGATTACGTATGTCAACCAATTGATTAGGGTCTAATCCTGAAGTGGGTTCATCCAAAATCAATACTTCCGGGTCGTGGATAAGCGATTGAGCTAATCCCACACGTTGGCGATATCCTTTCGATAAAGCAGCTATTTTCTTGTGTTTTTCTTTTTCCAATCCTGTTAAAGCTATTACTTCTTCAATACGGGCTTTTATGTTTTTCTTTTTATAGATGCGTGCTACAAAACCCAAACTTTCTTTAACATACATATCCAAATACAAAGGATTGTTTTCGGGAAGGTAGCCGATACGTTTTTTTATGGCTTGCGCATCTTCTATGATATCAAATCCGCAAACACTTACAGAACCGGAAGTCGGCAGTTTGTAACAAGTGATAATCTTCATTAAAGTAGATTTTCCGGCACCGTTAGGTCCTAATAATCCTACAATTTCGCCTTGTTTTACTTCAAAAGACACATCGTTGACAGCTTTTTGACTGCCATAAGTTTTAGTAATATTTTTTACAATAATAGACATAGAGTTTCGCTTTCTTTTTAGGAAGCAAAAATACATAAAAAAAGCATAGAATACTTCTAAACGAAGAAAATTATTGATGAATGTTTTATTTCTTATAGTTTATTTAAGTTGATAATCAATTTTAAAAAAAGTGTTGTGATAATGAAAAAAAATTATACATTTGCATTTGAGAATATTAATTGTTTTTAGTAAGTATGTTGGCATTTCCCAATTGTAAAATAAATATAGGATTGCAAATTATATCGAAACGTAGTGACGGTTATCACAATATCGCTACTGTGTTTTTGCCTGTATATGGTTTATACGATGTAATTGAAGTGAAGAAAAGAGATAGTTTTTGTTTTAAAAGCGGTGGAATTGCTACCGATTTTACGGCTGAAGATAATCTTTGCGTTCGTGCTTATTATTTATTACAAAAGGCTTATCAATTGCCGCCTATACAATTGTATTTATATAAAAACATTCCCTTAGGTGCGGGTTTAGGCGGAGGTTCGGCTGATGCTGCCTTTACATTGTTATTGTTGAATAAATTTTTCGACTTACAATTGACTTCGGAAATGCTAAAAAATTATGCTGCAGAATTAGGAAGCGATTGTAGTTTTTTTATTGATAATAAACCTTCTATAGGAAGCGGAAGAGGTAACGAACTGCGTTATTTACCGTCGTTTTCTTTAAAGGATAAATACATTTATATCGTCAAACCGCCTATTCATATTAATACTGCCAAGGCTTATGCGACGGCACAAGCATCGCAGCCCGCTGTTCCTTTGGAAGAATTAATACAACAGCCTCTTTATCAATGGAAAAATAATGTAGTCAATGATTTTGAAAAATGGATTTTTCCACAATATCCTTTATTGCAAAAAATAAAAGACGAATTGTACGAAAAGGGAGCCGTTTATGCAGCAATGAGCGGAAGCGGTTCGTCTTTGTATGGTATTTTCGATAAAATGCCTGAAAAAATCACTACTTTTCAGCAAGATTATTTTCAATGGATAGGTAAATTATAAAAAATGATACGACAATTAACGATAATCAAAAAAACAATCTTATGGATGGCTTTGCTATGCTTTACTAACATTATTTATTCTCAAGAACTATCAAGATTGTACGACAGTGCTTTAGAAAAACAGCAACGCAAAGATTACAGAGGTGCCATACAAACTTTTAGCGAAATCATCAAAAAAAGCAGCTATTATTACGAAGCCTATTTGGGTAGAGGACAGTCGTATGAGGCAGTGAAGAAATACGATTCGGCTTTGGTGGATTATTCGCAGGCGATTGCTAAAAATCCGTCTTATTATCAGGCTTATTACTATAGAGCTTCTCTTTATTTTAACATAAAAAAAGATAACTCGAAAGCATTGGCGGATGTGCAAAAAGTGATGGAGTTAAACAAAAATTTCCATAACGCTTATTTGTTGAGAGGCGATATTTTTTATGCTATGGGTAAATTGAATGAAAGCCTCAAAGATTATAATCAGTTCATTGAAATCAAAGACAATCCATCATGGGAATTGTATTATCGGCGATTTTTAATACATCAAGGATTGGATAATCATCAAGATGCCATTCAGGATTTAACAAAGGTTATAGCGTTGAATGCCAAGTATGCCGATGCTTATTATGAAAGAGGAAAACTCTATCAAATAGCCGGCGAATACACTTCGGCACTGAATGATTATGAAAAAGCAATCGGTCTAAGATTAGCAAGCGAAGATGTATGGCAACGCAAAGCCGATATGCTTTTTGAGTTAAAACAAGAGAAAGAAGCGTTGAAAGATTACAGCTATTTGATTACAAATTTTAGAAAAAAACAATCGGAATGGTATGCTAAAAGGGGATTGTGTTATACGTTTTTAGGCGATTCTATCAATGCACAGAAAGATTTTACAAAAGCCATTACCTTGAATAAAAACGACTATATGGTGTATGTTTACCGTGCCGAAAATCATATAAAAAGAAAGCGACAATCCTTGGCGCTTAATGATTATGCCAAAGCCATACAGTTGAGTCCGAAATCGTGGCAAATATATTTGTCGAGAGGTAAAATATATTTAGAACAAACCAAATACGACGAAGCTATCGCCGATTTCACTTTAGCCATAAAATACAATGCCACTCTGGGGGAGGCGTATTTTTATCGTGGTGCTTGCAAAGATGCACTCAAAGACGTGAATGGTGCTTGTGAAGACTTGAAAAAAGCAGCTGCTTTGCACCATCAAGAAGCTGAAAAAAGATTGAAAAGATACTGTAAATAAGCAATGGAAAAGAAAAGAAAAATTGTTATTGTCGGAGATAATCTGCGTTTAGCTAAAAGTTTAGGACTTTTTTTACTGTCTAAAGGTTTTTCAATTCGATTGTGTGAGACACAATTGCAAATAGAAGAGGCTTTTAAACAAGAGGATTTTCATTTATGTTTACTCAGTTATGCAATGCAAAAAAATGAAAATATTGCATTGAAAATACGTCGTTACGATAAGCATATTCCCATTGTTTTTATGCTTGACAGATTGATGGAGAAACAGGAATTAGAAGACTTGCAATTGACGGATATTGATTTTATTGTCAAGCCTTTTAGCATGGGAGAAATAGTTAAGAAAATACAAGCGGCTTTTGATACGTCTTTAAAGAAAAGAGGCGATGAGGAAATTTTCGCTATAGGCAGTTTTATTTTTGATACTAATCGAAAACTGTTGATTGGAAAGAAGAAAAAGACAATCCAACTGACCCCTAAAGAATCGGAATTATTGCGATTTTTATGTAAAAAAATGGGAAATGTAGCCGATAGAGCTTCTATTTTAGAAAAAGTATGGAAAACGAATGATAGTGCCAATGCTCGAACTATAGATGTGTATATAAATAAGTTAAGAAAATATTTAAGTGCAGACGATTCTATTGTTATTGAAAATATATATGGAGTGGGGTATAAGTTGAGCGTAAACTAACAAAAGAGATAAGTGGTTAGTAATCTATTAAATATTGTATTTTTTAATTTATTAAAACAATTATACTATTTTATATTAAAAAATTAGCTATTTTTGCATTTCAATTTTTGAAAGGTAGGAGAGGTGGGTGAGTGGCTTAAACCAGCAGTTTGCTAAACTGTCGTACTCGAAAGGGTACCGGGGGTTCGAATCCCCCCCTCTCCGCTGGAAACGGGATATAGCGTAGTCCGGTTATCGCGCCTGCTTTGGGAGCAGGAGGTCGCAAGTTCGAATCTTGCTATCCCGACAAAAAGATGCTAATTAAACGGCATCTTTTTTTGTTATAAAAATAGCTTATTCACTAAAAGAATGGGATACTACCATTTTCACTTATAATTTTAACCGCAAAGAACGCAAAGATTAACCACAAAAAACGCAAAGAAAACTCTGCGACCTTGGCGTGTTCTTTGGAAACTCTGCGGTAAAAAAATAGTTTATTCATCGTAAGAATGGTGTACTACCTTTATTTTGTATAATAATTTTTGTATTTTTGCACCATATTTTTTGTATGATTTTTCAATACAAAAATATAACAAAAAGCGATACAATTATCACTAAAAGTTAAAATAATTAGAAAAAAGAAATAAATTACTTAAAAAACAATCAATATATATTTGAAATTGAAAGAATTAAAAGATTATTTAAAATTATTACAAATTTCGCAAGTCGAATTTTGCGATAAAATAGGAATAAGTCAAGGGTCATTCCTTAAAAGCTATAACAATATTGATAATCTGAAAGTTAAAACGCTAAAAATGATTTCTAAGGCGATGAATATTCCTATAGAAAAAGTTTTATTTGATTTGAAAATTATCGGAAAATGTCATCAAAATATAGAAAATAGCGAATTTTTAGAAAAAGTCGATAAATCTAAAAATTCTTCCATTTATTCTGAAAAATTGATTTCGACACTCGAAAATACAAACATAACTCTAAAAAATACTATCAAAGACCAAAAAGATATGATAGAATGGTTAAGGGATAGAGTAGAGTATTTAGAAGCGGAAAAACGAGGCGACTTGATAATTCAAGAAAAACAAAAAAAATTATCCGATTTAGGTTAAAGAAAAATATTGTATTTTTGCACCATATTTTTTGTATTGATTTTTTTTATATTTTTGCATTATTACGATACAAGCTAATTAATTATTGTCAAAATTTAAATAACTAACATTATGAAAAAAATTTTATTTATCTTAACAGTTGCAATACTGTTTATTGGA
>JGI24710J26742_10003069_pt1 | contig 14338 bp, 12 predicted proteins | sample BioPla2DNA2_FD_26742 | JGI IMG/M metagenome (IMG submission 26742) | reverse complement strand
TTTGCTGAGCCCGTCGCCTGATTTACAGGCTGGTCGGCGATAATTACCCGTCCAGGCCGGGGCGGCAACCTATCGCGTCTACCCAAAAAGACAGCCTGCGTATTATACATTACTTGTACAATAATTGCAAGCCTTTTTTGCACTTTTCTTTCACCTATATTGTAATCCTACCCCCTAAAACCCTTATATATCTTCAAAAAGCGTTAACTTAAACTCACTCACTATGCACACTCTCTCGGGGGTTTCAAGTTGTGATTTTTAATGTGGTCATTCGTTATATGCTTTTTTCTCCCTACCGCTTTTTGTTAGTTGTTTTTATTCCAATGAGGTAAAATTTTGTATACCACTGCATGCCTCTATTTAGCACACCATTGAGAAAAAGAGATATTTCCGTCCTATAATTGTGCAATATCCGTCCTATATTAATGAAGCAAAACTCAAACAAAGCAACACACCGCCAGCTTGACGATGAATAATAATTATTGTAATATACCCCAACATGGAGAGGTATCGAAGTGGTCATAACGGGGCTGACTCGAAATCAGTTTGCGCGCAAGCGCACGAGGGTTCGAATCCCTCCCTCTCCGCCAGATGAAGACCGCCCGTAAGGGTGGTTTTCATTTGGCGGAAATGCGAAAAAGGATTGAACAGAGCGTAGCAAAAGCGTCTAGTGGACGGTTTTGCAGTAATAGGACCCGCGTAAGCGGGCGAATCCCGTCCTCTTCACCATATTTATCTATCCCTCAAACACTTTGATTTTACTTCTAATTTACTGTAATATATAAATAACTGATTAAAGCAGAAACACTAGGGAGGGCAAATTGGCAAAAAAGACAGGTAATAGAAATTTACATTCTTCAAGAAGGGATAAAGCGGATGAGTTTTACACCCAATTATCGCTTATTGAAAATGAGTTAAAATATTATCGGAAACACTTTATGGACAAGATTGTTTTTTGTAACTGTGACGACCCTTATGAAAGTAACTTTTTCAAATACTTTGCAATCAATTTTAATTCGTTAGGCTTGAAAAAACTAATTGCCACTTGTTATGCAACTTCACCAATCATGTATTCTCAACTTAATATCTATGGTCAAGATAACATTATAGGCGAAGCAAAAAGTGGTAAAAAGCCATATAAAATTGAAATAACAGAAGTAACAGACTTAAACCAAGATGGGCGTACAGATCTTGCGGACGTGGAATACCTAATAAGAAATAAAAAGAACATCCTTACGCTACTAGATGGTGACGGTGATTTTCGTTCCCCAGAATGTGTAGATCTATTGCAACAAGCAGATATTGTTGTAACCAATCCCCCATTCTCTTTATTTCGTGAATATATGGCTCAACTTATTGAGTATAAAAAAGATTTTTTAATTATCGGTAATCAGAACAATGTTTGTTATAGCGATATCTTTCCACTTATTCGAGATAACGAAATTTGGTTAGGTTATAACAACGGACATTTTTGGTTTGCCGTACCGGACACATATGAGGAAAAAGCAACCGATTTCAAAATTGACGAAAACGGACAAAAATGGCGGCGTATGGGTAATATTTGTTGGTTTACAAACCTTGATATTGAAAAGCGCCATGAAGATATGACACTGTTTAGAACATATTCACCTGAAAATTATCCAAAATATGATAATTACAATGCAATTGAAGTTAGCCGGACAGCCGATATTCCTTGTGATTATTACGATATTATGGGTGTTCCAATCACATTTATGCAGTACTACAACCCAGAACAATTTGAAATTATAGGACAAACACACAGCAGTGATTTATCTGATTCAACAGAAAGTTTACGAACAGACAGTAGATTTAGACACCGGGGACGGATTAAAGGTAAAGAAAAGTATGCCCGTATTCTTATACGTCGAAAACAAGCGAAAAGTGAGGATAAACAATGAAAATCGAGTTGCATGAAATACCTGTCCGTGAAGTTGTTGAAGGCTATAAAGACAGTGCAGAAGATGGTGTTATAGGTTATAACGGTCGCTTGAACATTCGTCCCGCTTTTCAACGTGAATTTATCTATAAGGATAAGCAGCGTGATGAAGTTATTCGTACAATACAGAAAAACTTCCCGCTAAACGTTATGTATTGGGTAAAAAGCGATGATGGCAATTTTGAATTACTGGATGGGCAACAACGAACAATTAGCGTTTGCCAATATGTAAATGGTGATTTTTCTATAGATCATATGGGGTTTCATAACCTTACGCAAAGTGAGCAACAACACATATTGAATTATCCTTTAATGATTTATATATGTGAAGGAACTGACAAGGAAAAACTTGATTGGTTTAAGATTATAAACATAGCTGGAGAAAAATTAACAGATCAAGAATTACGGAATGCTATTTATACTGGTGAATGGCTGACGGAAGCAAAAAAATACTTCAGCAAAACGGGTTGCCCCGCTTACGCTATAGCAAGTGAATACATGAATGGATCGCCAATTCGTCAAAACTACCTTGAAACCGCTATTAAATGGATTGCGTCCCGTGACGAAAAAGAAATTGAGGATTATATGGCTGAACATCAGCATGATACAAATTGTAATAAATTATGGCTTTACTTCCAAGCGGTTATAAATTGGGTTAAAGCAACCTTCCCTGTTTATCGTAGAGAAATGAAAGGTCTTGATTGGGGAATATTTTATAACAAATATCATGCTAACCATTACGACCCGAAACAACTTGAAGAACAGATCCTTGAGCTTATGGATAATGAGGATGTAACAAAACTCTCTGGCATATATGAGTATTTACTTGGTGGGGACGAACGACATTTAAACATAAGAAAATTTACCCCTAAAATGGCAAGAGTTGCTTACGAAAGACAAAAAGGTATCTGCAATAAATGCAAACAACACTTCCCATTTGAAAAAATGCAAGCTGACCATATAACCCCTTGGAGCAAAGGCGGAAAAACAATAGCTGAAAATTGCATGATGCTATGTGCAGACTGCAATAGACGCAAAAGCAATATTTGATACAGTCGTCAACATTAACTTATTAAACCTTTTCTTAATTATTATAGAATTTGCCATTTCCCTTGAAACATAATACTTCCCGGCACATTGCCAAATCGTAGTATCCACACAATGTCTTTTGGCAAGACGGATTATTATCATTTTTGCTAGTTAGAATCCTAAGCAACGAAACTCAATAGGTTTACATCGCGTTCAAATAGTGTACATCATCTAAAAACAGTTTTGATTTGCCAAACAATTGTATTGTGTTCCCCGATACCCTGTAAAATATGGTTTTTTAGGATATTAACAGCCCTGTCTTTTCAGGCTTACTTTTACAGCTTTGATTGTCATTAAAAAGATACAACCTGTTAATTTACACGGAAATCAGATTATATATCTTTCTTGATTAATATTAATCTGTTATTGTTCCTTCTTTGATGTGGTAACTGATACCATGTTTATTACAGAATAACATTACTTCTGCAGCACTATCATTGAAAAACTTCTTATGTTCAGCATATAATGTGACCTCTTTATTATAATTCATTCTACCAAAAATAATGCAGTCAACAAAGCTAACTTCATCCAGTAGCTTTTGCATATCCTGCTTTACAATATTCGGCGTTGGATATGGTTCAATACTCACCCAAGTTTTACACCCTGCATTGTGCAGCGCTTTTAATGCATCCAGACGCTTTTTCCACGGCGCCGAGCCCGGTTCCATTCGTTTCCTGAATGTCTCATTTGTAGATATCAAGGTAACACCATATTCATTATCTTTCGATAACTCTGCCAATTCAATCGGCAGAACTCCTTTTGTTAATACAGAGCATTTGACACCGGCAGCGTTAATCTTCTTGATAGCAGCAAGGCTCATATCTTGCACCTCTTTGTACTGATACATAAACGGATCAGTCGTAAAACAGAGGTGCAACATTTGGATCTTACTCTTAAATCTCGGAAGTTCTTCATCCAATAGCTCTAATGTGTTCTCTACAAGCGCCGGTTCACACCAATCTTTATACGACTTTACATCACCAAAGCGCTTTTTTTGTAAATATGCATAGCATGGATAGAGGCATCCGTGAGAACAGCCGAGAACATGATTCATCGTATAATCTCCATATTCAACCTCCGTTTTATATATAAGTGTCTTACGTTGGATAAACTTCTTTATTTTTTTCAATTTATCCACCTCACAGACACTGTTTTTCCTTTTTCTTCAGACATGAATGCAGTAGGTTTCCCCTTCACAGTCATGTCCGGATTTCTTAATATAGCCAACCTACCATCCTTTTCAAATTTTTTTAGTATTTGTTTCACATCACCAGTAGAACAAATTGGACCATGTTTCATAAAAAAAACGGCAAGTGCATCATGAAGAGATGTCCAGTTAATGCATTGAGAAAAATGTTCTAATGTTTTTGCAACAATATCATCCTCATTAACCATCTGATTATCATAGTTCTCGGTCCATAGTGCCATCTGCCCACCAGATTGGATTCCCCGCAGTGTCTCCCAACGATTACAAATGTTATCAACCATAAGCAGACAACCATCCCTATGGTTTGTTGCATGGATTAGTCTATATTTTGGTCGGTGCCCCCTCTTAATTCTGACCGGCATATTAAGAACATAAGTGTAACTTTTCATGAGACGCATACAATACTGTTCCGAAAATTGAACCTCTGCATCGTAAGTATTTATTTCACCTTTTGTATAGGCTTCAATGATCGACTGCCAGTAGTCGCCTCCAGCTATTTCGTTGAGTTCTCTAATAGATTTATCAGAAGCATCCATTTTTGTTGGCTCGTACTCAACCAGATCATCGAAAAGCGCCTTTTCATCAAAAGTGGTTCCAAGTGCATGACAAGCCTCTCTGATAAAACCAAACGAGTTCATATTTATAAGCAATTCTATAGAACTAAATTGACCTTTTGCAAAGTAGTCGAATAAGGAGCTCTGCAACGCCTTAATACCGTAAGGATCAATATAAAGGAACACATTGCAGTTTTCTTTATCACGCAAAATAGATTTGATGTTGTCCTCATATTTGCCCGATACTATTTTTGTCCAAGGGTAAGCCTTGAGGTTTTCCTTCAAATCATCTGCATAGTTTAGGTCAATAAATATAGCTTCAACCTGTATGCTTTTCATTTTCGTACTTGCACAGCACTCATCAATTATTCTAAGCGCAATTAACGGAGATCCATCATTACCGTCCTCGAATTTCCCTTTGCCAGCAAAACAATCTACATATACCAATGGTTTGTATGTATGCAAGATTTTAGAGACATAAGGTTTTAAATAACAGCCCAGAAGCTCATCCTTTACAACAGACCAAGCCTTCTTCTTTACAAAAAAGTCATCATTTTTCTTCGCCACATAAACCTCCAAACCTTTATAATTAACTAACTATGTTTCAGACAAAATTAAGCACGCAATCTTTTTACTTTTAAATAACAACAGACATCCGCACCGTATCTTAAAACAATTAAATTATATCATACTCTTGTAAAAAAAGGTGCTCCCATTAGAAAAAGGCACCCTTTTTTCTGGTATTACACCCTTTCTGATTTTCGTGAGTGCCTGTTTATGATATTCTATCATACTCCATATCTAGTCACATATCAGAATATCAATTGGAACAATAAAGTTTCCTCTTTTTTGCTTTGTGTAATATAGGTTTTTAGGTTTCATATTCGAAACTATTCTCCAGTATATATATCAAAATATCAATAAAAGAACAAAATACAATACGATATCGCTCTACAAAAACACTTCTATCGCATTACTGGACGGGTTTTGTGCCAACTCCGCCAAAAAACGCCTTGTATAAACGATTACAGGCGTTTTATAGATTAGTTTTTATAAAATTATTCCTAATAAATCGAGCGCAGTACGCTACTCATCTTCATTTTCATCTGCGAACAGTATACGAATATAGTCTCTCCTGCCGTATAGTATACGGTCAACAAACACATCATCACCTAACACTCTATAAAAAATCATATAGTTACCGCTTATTAGATAGCGATAATCGCTGCTTACATTAATTTTTACGCTAAGCGGCGAACCTATGAATGCGTGTTCCCGCAATCTGCCTATTGTTTTTGTGATTTTTCCAACCGTTGATAGAGCCGCCGCCGAATTTTCTAAATCATTCTCAATATATGCTTTGATTTGGAAAAGGTCTTCCTGCGCTTGTGGGGATAGATAAAGATTATTCATGAATGATTCCAAGATTTTCTTCTACAGTTTGCAAATTCAACCAGCCTTGCTCCTCGCCACTCTTACGCCCCTTGGCAAGTTCGCTTAACATTTCAAGGCTTGCCTGCGTTTTTTCATAGTCTTTTATATCTACAATGGCGTATTTACCTCTGCCGTTCTTTGTTAAAAATACAGGAGTGCCTACAGCCACATCACGCAGTACTTCTGTATAATTGCGCAAATCGGAAACGGGTTTAATGTTCGGCATAATTTCAACTCCTTTCATTTAGTATATTGTACACTCTATTGCTGTAAAATTCAACCGTTAATTTGCAGCATTATTTATGAGTTTTGTAGAGAAGTCAAACATTACTTTGCAAATTTACTCTTAAGATCAGTTGAGATAAGCGTTTTATTTATGTTATAATTGTTATGTTTATCATGAAATAAAATGAACCTGATTTTCGTTTGTATACTGGAGGGCAATAACTGATGAAACAAAAGAAAAAACTCTGGGTTACAACTCTGCTTGCCTTGTACTTGCTGATTCTGGTCTGGATGATTCTCTTCAAGAGTAGCATCCATACCCTACAGGTTCTTTTTTTGCCTGAATTCCGGAGTATCAACTGGATTCCAGCATTTAACGCAAAAGAAACACTGCTTAACTTTCTCGCCTTCTCACCCATTGGACTCTACCTAGGCATGCTCCTAAAAGATAAGGAGAAAAAATCCGCTTGGCTCAAGTCTGTGCTATTTATTTCCCTACTCAGCCTGCTCTTTGAAGTAACTCAATATATCTTGGCGCTTGGCACCAGCGACATCACTGACCTCATCACCAACACCCTCGGTGGCATGGCTGGATTCGCTTTTTACTTCGCAATAAGAAAAAGAATGGGTGAGAAAACAGACAGAGCATTCATTACTCTGGGAAGTATCGGCACAATATTGCTTTCGGCGTTTTGGGTAATCAAATAAATCTAGCTAGAAGCCCTCAAGTGGTACGAAGGATTGTGTGGTAATAAAATTGACCTCATATTGTTTTCGTACAATAAGTCTTATACTATGCCTTTGTTATGCGTATATATATGCTTTAATACGGCTTTTCTGTAATTATCCTACTGATTAAACATTCTTAAGCCTTCTTTTGTCTTCGTACATTTTATGGTCGGCTCTTACGGCGGTAGCATAAATATCTTCATCCAAGGAAGCTTCATACTCTGCAAATCCTAAAGATATTGAAAAGGTGTATTCTCTTTCTTTGTCTTTTAATTCTACATCTTTTTTTACTTTCTCAATTATGGTATCCACTTCCTCTGTCGTTGCAGTGTTTTTTACAATTACAGCAAACTCATCCCCGCCTATACGGTAAGTATTGCCTACATGAGCGAAATTTGCTTCTACAATTTGATATGTGTCAATAATCGCCAAATCACCGGCAGAATGACCAAAGCTATCATTTATATATTTGAGTCTATCGGTATCAACCTGTACAATTACTACTCCTCCCGGTTCAGTTATTTTTTCCATATCTTCCATATACCTTGCTCGGTTATATCCCCCTGTCAAAATATCGGTATATGCCATTTTTGCATAGTATTCTCTTTCTTCTCTTATCCTCTTTCTGTCCATATAGTCTTTAAACTGGGATATCAACATTAAGATAACATAAACCAATACGCCAATATGCAGAAAGTGAGATGTTACCAATTGTCCATTTATATAATATACTGCTATTTCCACAATTCCAGAAACGAAAACAATGGACAGTAGCTTTAATTCTCTAAACGCTTTCTCGTTTTTGTATAATAAGGTTTCCATTAGAAGAATTCCCAAATAATACACAGAGATTAATACGATAAGTACCATCGTCATATCAATAGTATCGGTAAGACCCAGTATATCAAAATACTCTAAACCCAGAGTGACAACTGCATTTACAATTGCTAAAGTAACTAAGAAATCATCCAAAAACCTCTTTTTCATCGGAACAATTTCTCGTATAAATAAGCAAGCAGTTATAGGAGCAAGCAAAGTCATTAGATGTGTAATCCTAACGGTATAGTAGGTGTTTTTCGTTATAAGCTGCAACATTTGCGACTCACCCAAAAACCAGTTGCCCATGATGAAAGCAAAAAACCCCAGATAGAGAATAGCTCGATTTTTCTCCTTGTAAATACCAAAGACAAAATAAGCAAAAATAATGAATAAACCCAAAGAAATTATAACAGGGGAGAAAATATTCCATAAACCATTTTGCATAAAAAGGTGTGCATACAAGGCACTTTCTGAACCTATAAACACCTCGGAAGCGAAACCATGTGAAACAGTTCTATAGGAAAAAAGGGAAATTTCAATTTCCTTGCCCTTATGCTCCGGCTCGGTTTTTATAAATGCCCAAAACGTACCTAAATCCCGTCCCAGATATTTTTCTCTGTCATTGCCCATTTCGTAAATAGTTTCTCCGTCAATTTTTACAACAACGGAATGTGCAACAGATCTCGTTGCAAAAACAGAACCATCGGGCAAATCATCGGGAATAGTGTTCCTTATCACTAAAGGTTCGGAATTTTCTACATCAAAATGATAAGGCAGACTATATTTTTTCTCGTATCCATCGCCTTTCCAAGCCCAACCGTCGGAAAAATTAACCACTTTTCTATCCAGAAGATAAAGATTCGGCATATCCATAATATGCGGAATAATTGATATGGAAAGAAATATAAAGGCTAATAATACAAAAAAAGCTATTTCATTAAGTTTTTTCATATAATGCTTCTCCTTTCTCCTTATGTTTATAATCACTATTCTTAAAATAAGTAACGCTTACCAATTTCTTAAGTACCGTTTTGGAAAAAGCGTTTTAATCTTGCCCGGAAATTTGTACGGCGCTATTTCATACAAATTCCTTATACTTACATTTACAATTATAACCACATGGAACGACATTAAAACTAAGTGTTGCTTAACAAGCTTTTAATTCTTCACGTTCTGCTTAATACTTTCTACTCGCTTCCGGAAAAATCAATTTAGTTTCTCACTTTTATTAATTGTTGTCAACAAAACGAATTGACGAGTTGTAGGCAAGTTTTTTATAAAATGCAGCACGAACTTTCTACACCTCAGCGTTTCCAAAAATGATAGCTTTTTCATATAAATATTGCATTGACAATTTTATTGGTGGTAAGTATACTTCGTATGATTTAAAAAATTTTAAGTAATGTAAAGGAGATATCCATATGAAACGATTGCTTGTTGTTGTTCTAGTATTTGCACTGTTGTTTTCACTCACAGCTTCCGCGATGGCTGAAGCAAAAATGACCGTTACAAACAAAAATCTTATCACCTTTGAGGGTAATAGCAAGGCTTATTTCTTTGCAAAAGTGGAAAACACAGGAGATTCCGCAGGATATGTCGATTACGGCGGAAAACTTGTCGGTTTCAACGCTAACGATGAAATTATCTTTGCAGAAGATTATGTTAGCTCTTATCCTTCTAATCTCAAATTGGAACCGGGCGAGTATGCCTATATAAGTGATTTTATTCTGGATGAAGTACTAAAATCCGACACCGTTACAGATTACAAGTTTTCTATAAAAACTATAGAATATGGAAATGACTACTCAAAAATTCCATGTGAAGCAAAATTGGAGCTTTCAGCAGACGAATATGATAATTATGTTAATGTAACATTCACCAATGATTCCGATTCCATTCTTTATCGTTTCACCATAATCATTGCAATTTATGATCAAAATGAAGAACTGGTATTTGTTGACGATGATTATACATCCGCAATTGGCATTCACCCGGGCAGCACAATTACGATTAAAGCTAATATGGATTCCGATCTTATTAAGTATTATGCTCAAAATGAAATTACCCTATCAACAGTTGAAGCATTAATCTATATTGAAGACTAAACTATTGTGTAATATTTATGGGCTGTAGCAGATTACAAAATCCGCTACAGCCCTTATTTTATGTTTATTTGCTCGGTTGACTACCTAATAACAGTTTCGTTTTCAGCTTGATTTTCTTTATATTAAACAACAACTCAAACTCTGTATAAACCACATAAAACAATATATTAATTTACATAAATTATAGCTTCTGATCACTCATATTAATCAATTACTAATCAAGCACTTCTACTAAACAAAACCATTTTGTTTAGGTAAAATAATCAAATAATTTAGTAAAAAGACTTGACAACATGTAAAAAGGGGATTATAATTTCCATAAACAACGAGATTATATGTCTTTTGACATAAAATATATACGGAGGTTTCTTTTAATGGTAAGCCGGCTATATCCATCTGATAAGGAAGCGAGGTCTATGATATTAGACATAGGCAGGCGCATGTATCAAAAAAATTATGTCGCAGCGAACGACGGAAATATTTCCTGCAAGGTTGCTGATGACATTATTTGGGCAACTCCTACCGGAGTGTCCAAAGGTTTTATGGATGAAGACAGCCTAGTAAAGATGCGCCTTAACGGCGAAATTTTAGAATCCGGCGGTATAAAGCCATCCAGCGAAGTAAAAATGCATATACGCATATATAAAGAAAACTCTGAAATTGGCGGAGTATGCCACGCGCACACGCCTGTGGCGACTGCCTTTGCAGTTGCCGGTATAAGCCTCGATAAAGCCATATATCCCGAAGCGCTTGTTAACCTAGGCACAGTGCCCTGTGCGCCCTACGAAGTGCCGGGCTCCGAAGGGGTGCCAAATTCTATCGCCCCATATTGCAGGGATTATAACGCCGCTCTTCTTGGAAACCACGGCCCAGTTGCTTGGGGTAAAACGCTTATGGAAGCTTTCTACTGCCTTGAAGCAGTTGAACATTACGCCATGATAATGCTGTATACGGGTTATTTCATAGGAAAAGCTAATGTGCTTGATGATAAACAAGTTGAAGTACTCCTTGATATGCGCGAAAAAAGCGGAAAGCCGCGGGGAGGCAAGCCTTCTACATCGCCTTGGCCAATAATTTAAGTAAACTGGAACTGTAAGTTCTTTGTATATTATAAAAAAGGAGGTGTATATGCGCGCCGCGCAAATTACGGCAAAGGTAATGCTGCGCCTTTAAATGTAGCAAAAATAATTATAAGGAGAATCATGATGAAAAAATTTATCGCAATTATGATGGTGTTTGTGATGGTACTGTCCTTCACCACGATGAGCCTTACAGAAGAAAACCCCGTAGCGGGCAAGCGCGTTGCATATGTAATGCTGCTACCTTCAGCAACAATATTCCAAATGTGGAAGGATTCCTGCGCTGACCTTTGTAAAGCGCTTGACGTTGATTTTGAATTCTTCTTCTGCGACGGAGACTTCAACAAGTGGCAGGATACAATCAGAACCTGTGCATCAGCCGGCTATGACGGTCTGCTCCTAAGCCACGGCAACCAGGACGGTTCCTATGTATTCCTTAAGGAAATACGCGAAGAATATCCTGAAATGGAAATCGTAACATTTGATACCCAGTTCTACACAGACGGCGAATATCAGAAACTCGAAGGCGTAACGCAGATGTTCCAGCAGGACAAGAGCCTTGTAACGGTTCTTCTTGACGAAATGATTGCTAAGTTCGGCGAAGGCGTAAGGCTTATTAAAATCTGGCGCGGACCCAACTACAACAGCCCCTTTGATAGGCGCGAAGTAGGCTGGAAAGAATATGAAGAAGCCGGCAAAATCGTAACAGTAGGCGAAGTACAGCCTCTAACAGACTCCATGGATTCTGCCAACGCAGTTACCGCAGCTTACCTGCAATCTCTAAACCGTGAAGATGTAGACGCCGCAATCGCCTACTACGACCTATACGGCCAAGGCGTATACAACGCAATATTTGAGAACGACAACTATAACGGCAAAGTGGGCGAAGCGCTGCCCATGTGCTCGGTTGATATTGACCCCGTTGACGTAACCAACATGCTTACACGCCCTGACATCTGGTATGCCGCAGGCACTACTGACTGGACACTCAACGGCGAAATCGCCATGAGGCTGCTAATGCTGCAGCTCGCAGGCGAAGCGGACAAAATATATGACCCCGCAACCGACAGCTACGGCGTAGACTATGTGGAAGTTCCCGGCTCAGCAATACTCGCTTCCAGCCTAAAGGAAGACTCCACCGTAGAAAACCTGGCAAACATCGCTCCCGATACATACGGCAATCTTAATTATCTATCGGTTGCAGACTGGATGCCTGCAGATCTTCTTCACAAATAATTAAGTGAAATAAATATCTCACACGGGGGCGCCGGCGCTCTGGCGCCCTCGTTCCATGAGAAAGAGGGAAGCTATGCAAAAGATAACCTTAGGTACAAAAAACGTTTCAATGGAGTTTCCCGGCGTTAAGGCGCTGAGCGATGTTGATTTCAGCGTTTCTACCGGCGAAATACGCGCGGTTGTTGGCGCTAACGGAGCGGGCAAGTCTACCCTTATGAAGGTACTTGCAGGCGCAAACCCCGGCTATACCGGAGAAATACTGCTTAACGACAAACCTGTTGAAATAAGAAACACAATTACAGCAAAAAAGCTCGGGATACAGATTGTATACCAAGAAGTTGATACCGCTCTAATACCCACCTTCTCTGTTGCCGAAAACGTAATGCTGAATGAAACCGTATTGCACGGCTCACATATAATGAATTGGAACAAACTATACAGCTCTGCACAGAAGGTTCTGAACCGCCTGCATATAAATGTAAACCCAAGAACTCTGGTACAAAACCTATCGCTTGCCAAAAAGCAGATGGTACTGATTGCAAGAGCTATACAATCGTCCTGTAATTTTTTAATACTTGACGAGCCCACAGCTCCGCTCAGCGAAAACGAAACAAAAGAACTTTTTGACCTTGTGGAGCGTCTCAGAAGTACTGAAAACATAGCTATTGTTTTTATCTCTCACCGCATAAACGAAGTAATACAAATTTGCGACCGTTATACAGTTATGCGAAACGGCACAATAGTAGATACAAGTGAAGTTACCGAAAATACAACCAGCGCTGAAATAGTAGAAAAAATGCTCGGACGCAGCATAGAGGAAGAAGTCTCCAAGGAGAAGGTGCAGCTGGGCGATGTGATGTTTGAAATTAATAATCTCTCCGGCGCGGCAGGGCATGTAAAAGATGTTTCCTTACATGTTAAAAGCGGCGAAATAGTAGGAATTGCAGGTTTAGTTGGCGCAGGTAAATCAGAATTATGCAAAACCATATTCGGCGCATACGAAAAGGACCATGGTAAAATAACGCTGCACGGAAAAGAACTTAACATAAAAAAACCGTCCCAAGCACTTAAAAACCGCATTGCGCTTGTTCCTGAAGAAAGGCGCAAGGAAGGCGTGCTCGTATCGGAAGATGTAAGCTTCAACCTTTCAGCTGCAAGTATGGATAGATACTGCACCGTTTCTTTTATAAACCGCTCAAAGGTTGATGATAACGCGCACAAATATGTTGATGAACTTGGAATAATAACCCCCAGCATTCGTCAGCAGGTGCGTAACCTGTCCGGAGGGAACCAACAAAAGGTATCCGTAGGCAAATGGCTTGCAGCAGATTGCTCGGTATATATTTTTGACGAACCAACAAAAGGCGTAGATGTTGGAGCCAAACAAGAGATATTCGGTCTTATAAACCAAATTGCGGCTAATGGCAATGCCGTAATATATGCAAGCTGTGAGAATTCTGAGCTGCTGAACATCGCCGATAGAATTTACGTGCTTTTCGACGGTGAAGTTAGGGCTGAATTAAATACCGCAGAAACGAGCGAGGATGAAATTATGTACTACGCCGTCGGCGGAAAAAACTACAATACTGCGCAGCAAGTTGCAGTAAATTCGGGAGGAAACTCATATGACAATAAGTAACAGAGCCGGAAAGAAAAAAACTTCTCAATTCCTGCTTGATTGGGCGGCGGTAATTGCCCTTGTGGNNTGCTTTATAGTGTTCACCTTGGTAAAAGGNAAAAGCTTTATGACCCCGAACAATATGATAAACATCCTGCGCGCCATGTCTATTACCACGGTATTTNGCATAGCAGCAACGGTTACAATGTCAACAGACGGCTTTGATATGTCAATGTGCACACTTGCCAGCTGCTCTGCATATGTGTTTGTCAGCATGTACCTATGG
>JGI24710J26742_10003068_pt1 | contig 14339 bp, 8 predicted proteins | sample BioPla2DNA2_FD_26742 | JGI IMG/M metagenome (IMG submission 26742) | reverse complement strand
ATTCCTCTGCCACAATCCCCGCAAAAGACAAGTCCGGCATAAAGCTTCGGCTCCGTCATGGCTTTTTCTGCTCTGGTATCCCTTTTTAACAGTTCCTGCACCGCCTTAAAATCCGNTTCCGCTATGATGGGTGTATGATTATGCTCCACCCTCACCCATGCAGATTTCGNCTTTTCAATGGTCTTTTTTACCTTGTANCTTACCTTTTCACGCTTGCCCTGCTCCAGCACCCCGATATAAATCTCGTTGGAGAGAATACGCAAAACTGCTTTCGGTGTCCACTTTGCCTCCGGATTACGCTGAAAGCTGGTCTTATACCTTGCACCGCTTGCTTTCTTATACTCCGCAGGAGAAAGTGTCCCTCTTTCGTTAAGTTTTTGTGCAATGGAATTTGCACTAAGTCCCATCAGCTTCCATGCAAAAATATCCTGCACCACCTTTGCCGCTTCCTCGTCTGGCACAATTTTATTCTTACCCTGCTCATCCTTACGATACCCGTAACAGACAAAAGCGCCGATATACTCCCCATTCATCCGCTTTGCCTGCTGGTTACTGCGGGATTTTATGGAAATATCCCTGCAATAGCTTTCATTGACAAAGTTTTTCACAGGCACAATCATATATTTGTCACTGCTGTTTGCCATAAGGCTGTCATAGTGGTCATTGATGGCAATGAACCTGACATTCTTCTTTGGGAAATAATTCTGGATATAATTGCCTGCACCAATGGATTCCCTTCCAAGTCTGGATAAATCCTTTACAATAATGCAATCAATCTCTCCCCTTTCCACCATGGCAATCATTTCTTTAAAAGCAGGTCTTTCATAATCGGTTCCGGTATAACCGTCATCACAGACCTCTTTTACCAGTTCTACATCAGCAAGCCCACGTACATAGTTTTCAATCATCATACGCTGACTTTTGATGCTGTTACTTTCATCCAAGCCTCCACACTTATCCTCATCCTCCCTTGAAAGACGAAGATAGGCACAAGCACGATATATCTTATCATTCATACAATCAAATCCTTTCCCGGTGGCAGCAAATGTGCCACCATTTTATTAATTTCTTAATATTTCAGCGAAGCAACCCTGTCGATATAGGCTGAAAGCAAATCCGTGATACTCTCACCGGTATCCGAAAATGTGCTGACTACCTTGTATTCCCCATACTGAGTGGTGTTCATATCTCCGGCAATCTTACAGTCCCTTGTATCTTTGGTTACTTCACTGACAGCTTGTTGTTCTATCAGTTTGTCCATCTATCTTACTTCCTCCGTGTTCACATATTGAATTACTACGAAATGCTCTTCGATTTCGCTTCGCTCATCTTAAGTCGTGACATTCGTCACAATTTTTACCGCTGCATTTCTCATTGTTAACACGCAAAAAGACCGCCCTCATGGCATCAGAGTCTTCCTGCGTATACATCTTTAGAAACTCACATAAAAGTTTCTTAAAATGTACTGCATTAAAACAGATAACGGGTATCTGCTTCTTTTACTCTGTCTGCCATGAAAAGCGGTCACTTAATCAAATGTGCTTCTTCTCTGTTCTCTCGCACTCACTATTGCTTTACATACAAACTTATTCAGTTTTAAGGTTACATAAATCCGACACTCGGCTGGCTGGGCTCCCTGTCGGCTCCGGTAATCCGGTGTTATCAGTTACGGTATCTTTTTTATGGTGGAAGATTCAACCACCTGCAACCTGTGAGTCAGATTATACATCAAAATCTCCCGGCTGGCAATCCATATTTTTACCATTTAGAGCCTTTGAAAAAATTATGAGTTTCCCCTGCAAAAGTAAAACCTCAAAGAGATGGATTGCAAATTGGCTCTAAATAGTAAAAATAAGCTTCCTCCGGTTTGGGCGGTAACGCACTCCTCGTCCGTCTGGCTGTGCCCTGACCTTAATGCCACTTTCTCACACTCACTGAATGAAAGTAAAAGATTTAAATTCCCATGTTCCGTAAGGTAAAATGCAAAAATATCTTAAGGAAATTTTGCTACGCATTTTGCATCTTACCTTACGAAACATCTGTGAAAAAGGAAGTTTGCTGTTCACCTTATGAAGAATATTACCATTGCAGGTAACCTTACAGCCACTGTGTCAATCTGTCTGTCACAGCCTGCGTGGGCCTCTTCTGCGCAAGATCCTCTCCCACCCTTTACGGAAGTGTCATTATGTCTTCGCTCGTCCGGTTATCTGCCGGAGTTCTGGCGTAAGTTTGTTGTTCTTCATAAGCAGCTATTCAGTTGTCTAACGATAATTGTTATTTAATTTTCTATTTTCGTTTTTGATTATAGTTGACTTTTTTCAAAATTTCAACTAATATTGTTATAAATTGTATTGATAATCGCTATTCTATTTTTAACCGTATAACGATTTTCGCTAAAACAAAAATAAGATTTTATATAAAGAAAGGCTGATATTATGGGCATTTATGAGAATTTTGAAATGATAAAAGATGCGCTTGGATACACAGATTTGTCTACAGATGAGCTTATTGCAAAGGGACATTTATCAGAAGATACCATTGCAATGATTGATAAAAAGATGGACGAAGCACACTCAGTGCTGTGCCACTTCCCTATCGGATACACTTATGACGAAAATAAGACATCCTACTACCGGATTACTTTGAGCGAACAGTTTCAGGTATTAAAGGAATACCCTGCCGGAACAAGCATTTTAGATTTCATTGCACTTGAAACAGAGGACATTGTTGCATATATGAAAAATATGTCCGAAAACATCACTGCAATGATTGAACAGAAGGCTTCCGCACCGGATGCAGACGGAATTATCCGATTTGATTTTACAGACATAACCAAAACAGCCGTAGACTCCACACTGGCAGCACTCCACAACGATAACTTTTTTCTATTCCTCGTGAACTGTTGTTTCCTTCAGTATGTAACGGAGCTGTTTGTCTATAACTTTTATCCGTTCATTGCTCTGGAGCATTATAAAAAAATCTTAGGGGATGCTTTTTATTATGATGAAGATACCGACATTCTGATGCCGGAAGAAGACGGTGGTTTGTATGACATTGCAGAATTTATTAACTACGGCATACGCATGACAGCTGCATTTTTAGATTACCAGAAAGATTTATTGCAGAACGATTTTGATATGCTTCTTATGAAAGACAAGCTGTTTGCAGAATATGATACCTTACAGTACCTCTACCTCATGGAGTCCAAGGACAATATGCGTGACACCTATACCAGCACAAGCTTTAATACCCACCTTATGCCAATCGGTATACACGCCTTTAACCATCTTGATGTTGTAAATAAAATCATTGACGACAATATGCCTGTCCGTGAAGTTTATGACATCAACTCCGTGCAGGACTGGTTCCGCTATGAATTTATGTATCTTGCCAAGGGAAATGTACTGTACAAGCAGTGCAAGAACTGTGGCAGATTCTTCATCCCTTCCGGCAGATCTGACAGTGAATACTGTGAACGTATTGACACCGCCAGCGGCAAAACCTGCAAGGAAGTCGGCGCCATCAACACCTTTGCCAAAAAACACGAAAATGATGAAATCCATCAGGCGTACACAAAAGCATACCGCCGGATGGACTCCAGAAAACGTACTATGTATATTTCCAAAAAGGAATTTACAGAATGGAGCAAAACTGCCCGCGAGAAACGTAAGTTGTGTGAAGAAGGGCTGATTAGTCTTGATGAATTTCAGGCTTGGCTGGATGAGAGTAAGTGTCGATAATTTTCTCTCTTCAAGACATATTTTCAAAAACAAGTCACAAAAGAATGGTCTGTACCTGCTTTGTGACTTGTTAATGTTCATAAAACCACATTTTGAAACCTATATTTTTATATTGACATTTGCAAACACCGCTTTCAATTCAAATCTATGTACAGGTTAAAATTTTCCATTTAATTTCAATGTCATTTGCATAGATGTTCTCCACTATGATGAAATGATATCAATATACTCCTTATATTCCAATGGAATAGGTCGATTAAATACCAGATCTTTCATAGGATCTACATTTTTCCCAAATTTGTAGCATAAGTACAAACGCTCATTAAACTCGGCATATATTCTTACATTGGTCAACTCATACTTATCTATTGTTTCATCATCAGAAAATGGTATAGACTCCATAATTACAGAGCCATTAATGTCACCTTCTATCAAACGACCACCACCTTCACCTAACACAATAATTTCTTTTTCGTCCTCAGTACCTTCCCATAGCATAACTCTTCTAATACGTGCTCCCATAGAATCAATACGATATTTCGGGGGTGCATAGCCCTTCAAAGGTTCAATATCCTGTATATATACATTGCTATTTGTGATAAATTGACGAGTAACATATGTACAGAACAAAATAGGTGCTTTACTTAAATCTATGTTTTCCCACTTATTATCTATACTAAACAAATTAAAAACTAACAACTGTGCTCTATTTATCATCTGTGCTAATACATATACATTCTCTTTACGGTTTTCATCTTTTCTCTTTGTTTCTATACTGATTACCCGATTTGCTTTCCATGTTACTTTAGGCATATTATACATATCTCCTTTCGCTATTTACATGAATTAATTGATTGCGAAACTACTAATACTATAATCTTGACTAAGCATAATAACCAAAAAGCAAGCCCGAAGCGGTGGCTAGTCACTCTTATTTTAGTTATTAAGCTCAATTTCCGCAAAAGCACATTGAGTTTCGCAATCTTCTTTTTACCTATTTGCATGAATAGTTTTTGACTTTGGTTTTATCTAATTCCGCATCTGCTGCTTTCAAATAATTGCTTCTATTCTTATTATTCTCTCCTACTGGATTTTGCTTATTAGCCACCTTTTTAGTATCCCCACCAACATCAGCCAAATCCATTTCATAGTATCTCTGCTCAAGTCCTCTAGCTGTCCACTTACCATTTTGATCAACATCACAATATACAGCTTTAGGGGCAACACCTCCAAAATCATCAAAATTTCCACTATATCTTCTCCATATAATTTCATCAGCTGTCAGATTTAAACTTGATGGTGCACTTGCATAACCTGTATATGGCTTACCATTTTTTATTCCTCGATATGTTACATGAGTTCGTCCTACACCATTACGCACATCTAATCCAAACGGATCTATCCACCAATTTGTATTATACACATACCCATACAACGTAGGATTTCCACCTGCTAATCCAATCGGATCCTGCTGGGTATACTGTCCTGTCTGAGGGTCGTAATAACGGAATCGGTTATAGTACAAACCGATTTCCTCATCCTCGTACTGTCCTTGGAACCGGAATGGTATGAAATTCTTCTCGCCTACATCCTGCAAAGTTCGACCATAGCTGTCCTTACCGGCAGGCACTACCTTACCGTTTATGTCAAGTTCTCGCTCCCAGACAAGATTACCCACCTCATCATATGCTCCTACCGGAGTTCCCAGATAATCCGTCATGATACTGTAGCAGCCATCCTTGGTTATCTTGGCTCTAGGGATGAAATCATCCTGAAAAATCCATGTAATAAGGCTTTCCGGTGCTGGTTCTCCCTTGGCAGTTTTTTCTTTCGCTTCCTGCATCTTTTTCTGAGATAGCTTCACTACATAGTCTGCCTGATAGTCAATCTTTTGCTGAGGTTTCTTACTGCCGGATGCATCATCCTCCCACTCATGGAGAAGAGTATTGCCATCCCATAGGAAGCGAATTACCTTTTCTACCTTCAAAGGTTCCTGCTCCGAACTTAATGCAACAGCTCCATCTCCTTCGTAAATAGAAGATTTATCTCCCTGCACCACATGAGGCTTTTGCAACTCCACATTAGGTCTACGGATTCGTACACCACCAATAGTTTCCCATTTGCTCTCTTCCGCCAGAGACTTCTTTTCCGCAAAGGAAATTACCTTCTCACTGCCTGCCTTGGTTATACACTTCTCAATTCGCCTTCCAAAAGCATCGTATTTAAAGATAACTGCACTTTTATCCGGGCGTACTACCTTACGGAGGAGACCATTACCATAGTAAGAATATTCCCAGACACTTCCGTCTGCTTCCACCTTCCTTGCAAGGTTTCCTTCCTCGTCATAAGAGTATTCCACACCCTTGGTAACGAGTTTACCATATCCTCCCTGGAAGGTATTGCGCTTCTCCTTCAGGTCAATCCCCGACGTTTCCAGACGACTTCCTGCACCGTAGATGCGGTCACTTCTATCCTCTGTTCCATAGACATTTCCTACCTCATCAAAGGTTCTGAAAACAGATAAGATTCCGGTGCCCTTGGCACTTACCAAGTTACTAAAGCGGTCATAGGAATAAATGATACTTCCCTTCGTCAGCTCATTGGTCATCTTTTTCAGACGATAATTTACATCCCATTCATAGCGACGGTGACGATGAAGTTTATCCCGTTCTCCACCTATTTTGTGACTTACGGGGCGACCCACTTCATCATAGAAAAAACTGTTAACCACGCCGCCCGATACCTGACGCATTACCTCCTGACCGGTAGCATTGTAAGCCATTTTCGCTGCCCATGGCTTTTCCTTATCAAGGTACGCCACCATATGGGTAACCTGTCCCATCTTATTACGCTTGGACAAAACATTGGCACCAAAGCTGCTGGATACCTGCAAACGGTTTCCGGTCACATCATACTCGCTATCTACCCAGTGTTCATCTTGCCACTCTTTTAATATCTTACCAGTCTTATCACGCTCCAACTTGACGGTAGCATACTGGTTTTTCGCCTCAGTCAGCAGTCCATTTTTGTTATAGACATACTCCTCATAACTCTTGTCCTGATAATCCGCACGGATTACACGACACAGCTTGTCATAAGAATATTGGGTATATCTTCCGCCAGGACGCTTCACCTTTTTCACCAGCCCAGAGTAATCCAGCTCATAAACACAAACCTGCTTATCATAACCGGTTTCCTTTATTACATTTCCCTTTACATCACGTTCAAACTGGTAAACTTCACCCTTTTCATTGATGATGGACATCAGATGCCCCTGATTATTGTAGCGATACTGAAGTTTCCGCTCTCCTTCTAGTCTGGAGACGATATTACCAAGAATATCATAGGTGAATGCTATTTCGGAATACTTATCCTTTGCAAGAACAACCTCTTCATAAGCATTATACGCAAGGGTAACTTCATTTCCATCAGATAATTTAGCTCTTACAAGACGATTTAATTTATCATATGTATAGGTCTCCACTGCACCAAGAGGTCCGGTATGACTAAGGCAGTTCCCCCTGCAATCAAATTTCCACTCACTGGCACTACCATTGGGTAATACGACTCTGCTGAGGTTTTTATGTTTGTCATAGAAAAAAGATATTTCCTCACCGGAAGCATTCATTACCTTTTCCACAAGCATATCCTGATTATATACAAATGAAGATTCCGCACCATTTTCATCAATGATTTTCTGCAGGGTATCGTCCTCATTATACACCCACTCCACACAATCTCCTTCGGGATTTTGTTGCTTTATCAGTCGTCCGGCATCATCATACAACATCTGAATTTTACTGGAATCCGCCTGTATTATCTCAATAATACGCGAATATTCATCATATCTGTATTTTGTAAACCGACCTTCCTCGTCTATTGCACTTTCCAGCTGATAGAACTCATTGTACACCTCTCTTGTTTCCGTTAAATCCGGATATACAATTCTGGTGCAAAGCATTTTGTCGTTATAATGGTATTCCGTAGGTTTATTGTTTGGAGCTGTTTTTACTACATTATATCCGGCTTCCTTATGGTATTCCATCCATAAGCTGAGAACACCTCCATCTCCCCATGTCCTGATTGCTTTTGCACCATCCTCATAACAATCATACTCCCAATAAAAGGCATTCTTATTTCGGTCTAGTTTCTTCGTCATTAAATGATTGCGGTATGTCAGCAATGTATCTGCACCGACAGCATCTGTAATAGTACATAAATCCTGCTCCTGATTATATGTATACCCTACAAGGAAATGTTTCGCCATTCCCTCTCTTAATTCCACCTGTGTAATTCGTCCCTGGGCATTAGTTGTCACATCCAGTTCTCTTCCTACACTATCCACGATACGCTTCAGATAGCCATTTTGATTGTAGAAAAATTCTATTCTGTGCCCCAACGCATTCTTTATCATTGTCAGCTTGTATGACAAATAGCCATTCTCGCTTGGAGATAAAATATATATATATCTGGATTCCGGATCTAACAGCTCATAGCAGTTATCTTTTCTTCTAAGCAACATCCTGTTTTCATAGCTGAAGCTTTCCTCACCTACCATAATATCAGGGAATATAGCCACACGACCATCCTGCAGATATACCGCCACGGCATACTCGTTTTCCAGTACCTCTAACCCCATTTCGTAGTTATACCGGGTACCATGACCTAAATGTCCCCTTATCTGACTGGCACTACACCATATACGTCTCCAATGTAAAGGAATCGGACCCGGAAGTTCAAAATCGGTTGCCTCATAAAGGACATTGCCACTAATCATATCAACCGGATCTCCATCAAGCTTACAGAATGCTTTTACTAGCCAATCCGGCATCTTCTTACCAAACTTCTCAAGTAATTTTCGTGTTCCGTTTCGAATCAGTTCAGATCCTAACGGCATCAAAAATCCTATTCCAAAAGAAAGCAGGCCTTGCTTCCAATTATATTCTCCACCATTCACTAAAATATCAAGTCCCTGTCCTATGGCATCTGTTAAGAAGGACACACCACCACTAACAAGCATTTTCCCAAATAGTTTCGCACCTTCTAACGCTGGAATTCCCAATATAGCACCTGATATTGCTCCTTCAATTGCTCCTTTTAATCCGGCTAACGCATAATCCTTGGCATCACTCACTTCCCCAGATATTATATCCGATGCCGCCATGATGCCAACGGCAATTGTTCCGCTTATAGCTGCTCCTATAGCTACCGCTCCCACTGATGCCATTGATGCCACTGCACCCATAGCAACAAGTGCCGCTCCGCCCGTAGCCACTACTGCAACTACAGCTGCAACCGCAGCCAGACCAATCAGCACATTACAGGCAAGTTTACCCCAGTCGAACTTTTTCTCCTCATAAGCAATCGCAGAATTTAACCGTTCTGTGAATATCTCCTTTCTTCTGCCCTCATAAATCAGGTTGTTTCCTGCCTTAATATGCGTATCGCCTTCAGGACCACCCAGTAAATAAAGAGAGGATTGCTCCTTTGCTCCCACTACAATATTTCCGGTTTTGGCAAAAATTTGGATTAACTCCTTTGCTTCCATCAAAAGCTTCTGTTTTGTAAAAATATTGACATTACCATCACTCTGTACGGTAACACCTTTTTTACCATCCAGAGACATAAACAGCTTTTCATGAGCAGAAAAATCAATGTCCGTAATGCCCAGTTTGAACTCTTTGCCCTCAGGAATTGCCATATATTTCATCTGTGGATTAGACGTTTTTGCACAATTGCCACCATTTCTTCTCACTGCGTTCATGGCAATACAATCCGCTTCTTCCGAGTTCGGAAAAAGCAGCGATACGGTTGTTCCCATTTCCGGCATACAGTAAAACAGATTATTGGCCTGAGATGCATAAGGAAACCAGCATGCTGTATCCACAGGCTGCTCCTTGTCAATTGCTAGCTTTATTTTGATACTCTGATTTGCAGTATCCAAAACCTCACCCAGTAATGAAACACCTTTTATCTGTTCATTCTTTTTTCTGCTTACCAGTAAGGATGCTTCATCCCCAAGTACATACTCATAGCAAAGAACGCCCTTATGTAGATAAATATGACACTCCTGCACAATTAACGCTTTATTGTCATAATCGACCTTGGAACCAAGTCCCAGATGTACCTGCGCATTTATGAGATATTTCACAAATTGCTCTTCCATCACAAAAAAGCCTTCTGTCAAGGCCTGTTGATAGGATGCATTATCTCTTTTTACTACAACGCTTTCAATATTGCTTAGCTTTTCTGCATTTTTAGGCAGCCCCATATGAAAACGGGGAGTATTACCCGATATATCTGCCACAAGGCAGGTATTAAAATGGGTTGCCAGACGCTTGCAGAATTCCCAGTCTGTTTCCCTGTACTGTAAAATAAATTGTCCAATGCTTTGTTCACTGTCATCTATACCATACAGACAGATGCTATCTGCATAATCCTCTAATACTGTGTGAATGACTGAAGAATAAGCCATTTTCTTATTCTGGAAAGAACGGCTCTTCTTTTCATAATCCAGCAGACTGCTCCAGGACAAGCCTTTTATGGTGATATAATAAATACCATTTCTAAAGCATACATCTGTTTCGCTGATTACACCGGAAAACAAAATCCGCTCTCCTGAATCATTTTTGCCATACACAATGATTGGTTCTTTGCTTCCAACGCTTTCGATGATGTCTTTTCCACGCTCATCCAGTATACCCTTAACCAGTAATGAGCCATGTTCATTCGTCCTTCTTGTAATTTCCAGTTCCTGCAATATCTGTATAGGCAAAATACATTCAACACGAACCTGTCCATGATGAAATTCATTTAATTCTATTTCACTCATATTGTTACTCCCTTATATACATATTGCATTAGTACACTTCCTGACCGGAATCCATAAAAGCTATGGTTCCTCCATAGCTACAGGTTATACAACAATCCACCTTCAGTGCCGGCTTACCATCCACAAGGGTATCCTCCTGGGCACCCTGCCACTGCTCTGCAAGCTTTGGTTCGCACAGTTTACCTTCTATAGGCAATTGTGGTTCCACAGGATTACCATTTTCGTCCGCATAAGGCATCAAATCTGTAGCATCATTTATTTTAATATCAATTCCATCCTTGTTTTCTGAAAAACACGCCCCAAATGGTGGAATGTTCTGGTCAATCCCCACTTTGCAATCTTTTTCGTTCATCATGGCTTTATCTCTGATATAAGCACCATGTGATGCCGGCATGTCCAATCTTCTGATATGGGAACCACAGGTACAATATATTTTAGCCCCGCGTACCGCATAGGGATATTGTAGTTCTTCCTCCTGTTTGGTTTCTGCCTCATTTTGTATTTCATCTGACATAATAGTTAGTCTCCTTACTGTTTCAATGGTTCAAACCAGATTCCGGTAGCATCTCTTCGCAGAATACTCTCTGCCACATCAAGCCGCACTGCAATTTGATTCTTTAATTCCGAAAGCCGGAATATTCTGTTTCTCCCTACACTTTCCGCATCCAACACAAACTCCAGAATATTTCTGGCATTATCATAGGTGGTTTTACCTTTATCTGCGCACTCCAGACTGGGTGGTATCATCATATAATACACCTTCTGCGTTCCTGTATCCTTTTCAATCAGTACCACCTGATGAAATATTGCATCCTGCTGATATTTCTTTAAAATCTTATGCAGACTATCTGCTATCAATGGAATGGGAGTGGAAATAAAATCCGGATATTCTATGTTTAACCCTTTATTTCCTGTTACATAAATTACAGGAACTTCTTCTTTGTGATTCATTTGTACGCCACTGTTTCTGTTTAATAATTCCTTCGATACCTGAAACTGTGGCAATCTACGCATACGACTGTCCGTCTGCATTATAAAATATTCCATACCTTATCTGCCCTCCGGGAGTACACAATCTATGATTCTTGCATCCTTAAAATCGATATCTTCCGCTATAATGGCATTAGAAAAATCTACATTCTTTAATGTTGCGCCCTTGAAAGATACACATTTCAATTTCGCCCCGCTAAAATCAATATTTTCTAATCTTGCTCCAGAGAAATCCCCGTCAAAAATCTTTACTTTACTCATTTGTACATCTGTGATGATTGCGTTCCGGAAACTACAAAATACGAATCTGCCCTTTAAGAAACTGCTTTTTGAAATATTACATTCTTCAAAAGATGAATATTGGAATTCCAGGTCTTCATAGTTACCACCCGACAAATCAAGCTTTTTACATATTTCATGACTAAACAGACGCTGCTGACCTGACTGCAAATACCTTTTTACTTCCTTACTGTCTTTTATGGTATGGTCTTCTTTATACAGAATATCAAAGCGATCCATATATCCTCCAATTCCTACAATAAAACATTCTGCTTTATTCACAGACATAAAGGATTCTGACTGTTGCATCCTTTTCATTCCCATACGAATCAACTCCGCAACATAAAAAAGATAGATATTACCCGCATCAAAGACTTTCCTGTATGCATCTGCCAAATTGTTTATTTCCTGTGTTTTTTGCCATAAATCCATGACTGCATCACTATATTTTGCCAAATAGCAGTAAATCTCTTCCACCGGATAAGAATAACTGCATTCAACAGAATCCAGATACCAGTTTTCATCATATGCGTCTATACGAAGTTCATGCTTCCCTAATAGAATATTGGTTCTTAAAACAGAAAAATGAATATATGCTATATCCCCCTTCTTTCTCTGCTTCTGCATTTGGACAATCTGGTTACAATAATCTGAAAAACATTTTACAAACTTTTCTATCAATTCCTCGAAATGCTCCCTTACATAACCATCCAGTTCTGTAGCCAATTCTTTGCCTCTTCGTTCCAAATCAATTCCTTGCACTACATCACCCCCATTAGTTTGCTTTTACTTCCTGACCTATTACTTCTACATTATCTTCCAATCTGATAGATGCCGTTTCGCTGCAGCTCAAATATGCCCCGGCAAGTCCAACAATATTAACATCCTGCTCCGCACTGATAACAATATTTTGGTCGGATTTAAACTCTATATTCTGGTCACTAACCACCGAAACACCGCCTTCATCCATCAGTGTGATGGTTGTCCCGTCTGCAATAATATATATTCCGCCCGGTGTTAATCGAATTTCTTTACCATTCTGATTACGCAGGGATTTGACCGACGGATTATCTCTTTGTCCGGTATACTCATCATTCCCCGCACCACTACCTGAACCCATCTGCATATCCGGGTCTACTTCATCATGAACAGAGCTGATGGCATAGCTATGTTCCTCAATGCCATCCGGAAAATAAATACGCACAGAATCACCGATTTCCGGCATACAATACCAGCCACTGCCGTCTTTGGATGAATAAATGGTTGAATAAGGGAAAAAGCACTGCTTTCCGGGATCATGATTTGCCTCTTTATCAATCTGCAAGCTAACCTTCACTCTGTCATTTTCTATTTCATCAATCGCGGCATTCAATGAAACTCCCACAACCTTTTCGTGCATGCGGAACATCTGAATCATTCCATTTTGGGTTGTTAATGTTAAATAAAACAGAAGCACTCCTCTGTTTATGTATGCATTTACCCGACATACATACAGTTCCTTACCTTGAAACTGAACAATATCTCCTATGTTAGCAGGTTCTTCCGATTCGATTTCATAATACACAAAATCACGCTCTGTAATTCCATCCACACCGTTTTGTGACAGCGTCAGAAATCTTCCTATATCCTGCTTTACACTATAATTAAACACATCTGCCGAATGTGTTTTTGTATTTGGAACTCCAAAGAAACATCTGATTTTATCATAATGGACATCATTTACTATCCCTGTGTTAAAATGGGAAGCCAGTCGCTTTAGAAATTCCCAATCCGTTTCCTGATATTGTACAACAAACTGTCCTAACTCTTTCCCCTGTGAAACCATATNNATNNNNANNGCATCGTCATATGCTTCCATAATCTGATTCTCTAATAAATCGTAAGTCTTCTGCTTATCCTGGAATGTACGGCTCTTTTTTTCTATATCCAGCAGATAGCTGTAGGAAACAGCATACAATTCCATGTAGTAGGAACCATGTGCACAGCTTACCTGAATATCTTTTACAATTCCACAAAACAATACACCATCATTCTCACTACTTTTTATGTGTAAACTGACATCACTTCCCTGCCTGCAGTTTTTTACGTAGCTGTCCTTTACATCTTCCGAAAGCAAAGCCTTAATATACAGGGTACTGTGTTCATTCACTTTATGTTCCATTTTTACATCCAACAGTTTCTCAACCTCATATGGTGCAACTGATAGATTCTGAAAAGAAATAATCTGTCCCATGTACTACTCCTTTTACATCTCTTTTTTGTCTTCCATAATTTCAATGGACTTCATCATTTCAACAGCAACTGGCTGCCAGTATTTTACGTCCTTTGTAATGCAGTTAAAACTTCCCATTAAAGGTCGTCCTTTTATACTGATATAAAACATTAAATTATACAGTTTTCCACCCAGTGCATTATTTGTAAACTCCACATATGCAATATGGTGACCCTCAATATCTACTTCTCCGACTTCCCTTTCCTTGATTCCCGGATTCGCATAT
>JGI24710J26742_10003064_pt1 | contig 14353 bp, 13 predicted proteins | sample BioPla2DNA2_FD_26742 | JGI IMG/M metagenome (IMG submission 26742) | reverse complement strand
ATCGGAAGTTAAGCCTGTGGATTGCTCAAAGAGCAGGGCGAAGCAGGAACTAAACAGCATGACTAAGGTTTCTTAGAAATGCGTAGGTTTTAGATAGCAGCGAATAATATGATAGAAAAAAGAATACAGCCAGAGAGCTTTGACTTCGGTGTTCCGTCGGTAGAGATAGTTGGCGCAACATCAAAGGGACTTGACAAGACAGCCATGGTCAAGCGTGCCTCTGTGTTCGAGGATGTTCTTGATACACTGGAAAAGAAAGCCGGTCATACCTACCTTCATGTTATCACCACAGGCGCTGGCGAGTTCTATGGGGCGAATCTGAACGGGGACTACTTCAACGAGACAGAGTGCAATTACACGTTCCCAGAACCGAAGGAAGGGATAGACAAGACCGCAAAACTGGACGGTGGGTTAAAGAAGTACCATGATAAGACCTATTCCACAATCGCAAAGGTCTACCAGGAGCACAAATCAAACGAGGAAGCCGGGGACAAGCCAAGCGGTATAATCAAGTATGCCAGATACAATGACACCATGCACAGAGGCGAGCTCATCATAGAGGTCGAGAACGAGGCATGGGCACCAAGGTTACAGAAAAAGGCAAACGGCGAGAATATATACTTGAGTATGGGATGTAAGGTTCCATATGATACATGCGGTACTTGCGGACATATAGCACGTACGATGGCGGAGCACTGCGATCACTTCAAACTATACAAAGGTGAGCTGACAAAGCATGGAAACAGGAACTTTGTCCTTAACGATGCACCGAGGTTTGACGACATAAGCGGCGTAGATGTACCAGCTGATAGGATAGCCTTTGTGCTTAGTAAGGTAGCAAATGCCGAGACTGGAGCCGATCTAACCACAGCTAGGTATTCCCTAGGGGTACGCCAACCAATGTTACTAACAAAAGCAGCAAGCATACTTGGCAAGCTGGCTGAGATGGAAAAGGAGATAACAGCAAGGCTGGCTGATGAGTACGTTGAAGATAGCACACCTAACGAGTTATCGGATGACCCAGAAACAAAGAAAAAACTTGTTATCAAGGTGCAAAGCTTCCCGGCGGATGAGGTGATAGATGGCACCATCAGGAAGGGTATATTACTTACACCAGACACTTTGTTCAAGATATTAGGTAACGACGATGGATGCGGTATCTTAAAAGAGCTTGGGGACGATTGTTGTGGGGACCTTAGTACAGTAATAAGAGAGCTACTTGGTAGCGACAACCGTAATGAAGAATTATTGGATGGATCGTTCGATACACGTTTCCCTGGTGATCTTCACCTTGACAGGATACTTGATGATTTTGTAGAGGAACTTAGCTGTAAACCTGTACCAATGGGCGTAAAAACAATACGCATAACCATAAGGGTACCGGAAAAAGCAAGGGGCCAGAACAAAAAAGCTTCCTTGCCAATGACAAAAGAAGCATCAGAGGCGTTGCGCAGGACGTATGCAAGGTACCTTGTTAGCTTCGCCGAACGCAACGATGATGAGACATGTAGGAACGCACTACGCAAGCTAGCCTACTATAGTAAAGATGTGTGATTTAATATCGCCAAACGCGCAGGCGTGCGCATTATAGAACAGTGAAGGAGTCTTTCCATGAGTAACACTATATCAGACAAGTCCATGGCATTGGTGAATATGCTTAGGGACTACGGTATACTGAAGAAAGCAAAAGAAGACATCACGCACCCAGAGCTTACTGGAGGACAGGATAATCTGGGGGCCGAGCAGACAAAGGAAATCAACAAGGGCAATAGCGACGGTGCACCGCTTGCATCTACGGAAGCTGGTGTAAAAGGCACAAAAGAGAAAGCCCAGAATGTTGTGTCGGCTATCAATGACCTTAACCAGGGCGCAGAAGACGCATTGGCAGAGGGTGGAACAACTGTAACGGATATGAACTCGGATGGCAAGCCATCAAAAGAACCAGCAGGAGTCGTAGAGGAAATGAATTCAAAAGTAGCGGCATTTAAAGACCGCCTGTACAAGATTGTTGATGCACATGTAAAAGGCATGCCAGAGGTAAAACTACTTGATCCTCGCCTTGTTATGAACAAGATAGCAACACTCACGGATAAGTCCACAGAAGGGGACTTCAGTGCTGTTCGTGACGCCATCGAGTACATCAAGCAAACAGATGAAAGGTTTGCTATGGTTAAGGAAGCTTGTGTGCAGCGTTTGATGTACAACGATTGTGTTGAGCTGGCAAACGCCCACAACATAACACTGAAGCAAGCAGCTGGTTTCATGCAGAAGGCCGCTGAAGCAAATCCGGACATGATGCAGGAAATCGACGATGCGGCCACAGTGGATGCTGTTGACGAGCTTGCAAGGGCCGAGGAAGAAGCAGACATGATCAATGCCGGAATCGAGGAGCTTGCAGCAAACGCATCAGCAAATCTGGGTGTTGATGTTACACCAGATGATATTGTGATGGCTATTGAAGATGTAACAGCACAAGCGGAACAACTTGGCGTACCCCCAGAAGCATTGCTACAGGAAGCTCTGGAGCAGATGGAGCAAGGTGGTGGCATGGAAGAGGTTACACCAGAAGATGAGCAACTCGCCGAACAGTTGATTGCTGAGGCGGATGCGTCTGGTATATCCCCAGAAGAAGTTCTTGCGGCTATTGCTGAGGATGTTGGCGGCGAGGGTGGTGCTGTTGAGGAACCACCTGCGTATGGGACCGAAGAAATGCCGAAGGAAGCGTCCTATAAATTCTCTTCAAACAGGGCCGCCTATGTTAGCGGACTGCTCAGGGGAGATGCCTGGTAATGACTACATTTGATGCGTCTGATTTCGAAGAGCTAGAGGAAAGGCTTCAAAGTGACGATGACTACGCAAAGGAACTCGCAGAAAACGCATCCGAGAACCTTGGCGAAACCATAACAGCCGATGACATGCGCCAGGCTCTGGAGAATGTCAAAGCTGAAGCTAAGAAATTAGGTGTACGTCCTGCGGAACTAATAGCGGAAGCGTTTAAAGCTATTGAGGGGGAAGAGGGAAAGGAAGATGCCACAAACTGAAGAACTTGTAAAGCTTGCGGAAGAGCTCGTAGCGGAGGTGGATTCGCTAACAGCGAAGAATATTGCGCTACAAGAGCAATGTGAGCTCGCCAAGAAGGCATCTGCTGAAAAGGTTACTGTAAAGGCGGATGAGAAATTAGCTTCTGCCGTGTGTGAGCACTTGGTACGTATAGGTTCTATTGCAAAGGGTGAAGAAGCAATAGCAAAGAAAGCCTTTATAGAGGACCCGAATGCGGCGCTGCGTTGCTTGGAGGGGTTCCTACTAGCGGAACCGACAGAAATTAGCAAAAAGGCTAGCCTTGCGGATGTCTCTGGGGGAGAAACCGTAGGCAAGCACGAAGTAGATAAGAAAGAAGATGTTGCGGCGAAGCTCTATAAGATTCTCCGCTAACATATAACCAACAAAAGAGAGGAAGTGCGATATGGCAATTACAAAACCACGCCGCCCAGCTGGAAACCTACAGTCTGATCACGTAGCTGTAGTCAAGCATGGTGCGCATCCTGAGTATAGGGTTGAAATAGATGCGTTTGTTGATGCATCGAACGATAGTTACGTGAACATTTTCCAAGGCAAGATTGTTTCGCTGAACTCGGACGGTCTGTATTGCCTTGGAGCAAACGCCGGTGGTGTTCCTTCTGTATCCATGAAGAACATCTTCGACGAGGACGTTACAACTGGTAAAGGTGTTGCAAACCGCCTTGGTACCCTGAGCGGTATCGGTGGCAAGATAACCGCCATTCCGGTAACCGCTGGTTACGAGTTCGAGACGACAGAGTTCGATAAGACCGCTGTCTATCTGATCGGCATGAAGCTTGGTGTAGATGATGAGGGGCTACTTACACCATGGGTGTCTGGGCATTGTGTTGGCTTTGTTACGGTGCTTCCGTATCTGGAACAGAGCTACCAGCACACGCGCCTTGGCTTCTTGACCGCCTATCTGCCTGGTACCACGCCGACCGCACCTGGGTCTGATTCGGTACCTTCCATCTCATCGGTACCCTCCAGCCCAGAAAGCGGAACAGAATCTTAATAAGCAACAGATAGGGAGGGACACATAATATGGCACTAAGACAAGAAGAACTGTCAAAGATATCTGCGGATATTCGCGCAAAACTTATGTCGGGGGAAGAGGCGTTCGTGAAGAAGGCAGGTCTTGCCGCTTCCGAATATTTCCGCGTAGAACTTCGCGAAAACGGAATCCGTAGGCAAATCACACCGCCCACAAACGTTACACCGGATATGCTGGATCCTTCAGAGCACAGCGACTTCCCATCAATGATCGTGGAAATCGCGCCTCAGTGCTTCGGGGCAAAGCATGTCTCGTTTGAAACTGGGCCACAGGGCGAAGTGATCCATGGACGTAAGTCCAGGGTCGAATTCAACCGAATCATGACCGATAGGTATACTATCGACAAGGTTCGTCTGCACACATACAAGATGCCGTTGCTGGATATCCTGTACGACTTGATGTTGAAGAACATCATGGACGTGGAAGACAAGGTATGTATCGAGGTTGATGATGAGATATGCGGAGTCAAGGACGCAGGATCCGAGATGGATCCGGATTTGAGGCGCTATGCATCTATCGGGGCGCTTGATGACGATACAAATGGCGGACGTGCCGCGCTCATCCGCATGAAGCAGGGCATGAAGTACGCACCAGGACAACTACAGCCCGCCAAGTATGTGATGAACGATATCACATATGACGAGTTCGGTATCTTCGATCGCACTACAATCGGTGGCGACATGGCTCAGGATATCTTCATCAACGGCGTCACATTGACCAAGTTGATGGGTGTCGATACAATCATCACTACAAAGCGCGACATCGTCAAGAACGACGACGTGTACATCTACGCAACACCTAAGTACTATGGTGGCTTCTACACATTTGAAGACGTCAGCATGGTAACAAAGGAAATCGACAACATCTGGCTGACATTCTTCGCTCACGAAACTGTCGGATTCTCGGTTGTCAACGTGGCCGGTGTATGCAAAGCACACCTGGGGGGAACGTTCACTGGATGGCGCGTCCAATAGAGTGGCATCCGTAGCTAGGTGAGTGACGTGTGGGGCGAGCATTGGAGACAATCCGTGCCCGCCCCTTTTTACTAAGTAGGAGAACATATGAAAGCACCTATAACAACACTTATTACAAACAACAGAAGCATCCCTACCAGAATAGGAACCACTTTTAAGAGTCTGACTGTCCCGGAAAACAGCACCATTGAGGTGGACGGAGACTTTTGGAGCCAGTGCAAAGGCGCCCAGAGAAGGGCTCTTGTGGAGCTTATAGCGTCTGGTATGGTTGATTTCACCTTGCGCATTGTGTATGATAACGGGCACGAGACACTGGTACCATACACGCTGACCATGTTCAGCAACAACGCGCCGGCACAGCCTACACAGTCCGTACAAGAAAGTCCTACAAAGGCACAAGATACAAAGGTACAGGATGATAGCCACATCATAAAAACATCCGATGAGGAAATGGCTACACTGGCTACGTCGATGGGACTAAAGAAAGAGGCTATTGGTGTTGACCCTGATTACGAGGCCATAAGGGATGTTGTCGAGAAGGATTCCAAGATAGTAACACAGGCGAAACTTGATGCCAAGGAAAAGGAAGCCGAGAGCATAGTTACTGTGACTAAGCCAGAAGCGCCCGCCAAGAAGGAACAGGAAGAGCAAGAACCGGCTACTGAACAGGACGAAGAGGTCCCACAAGAAGAGCCTGAAACCAAGGAGCCTCTACCAGACCCCACAGAAGAGGACAAGGCAAAGTTCAACGAGCTGTGCGCCAACAGGAAATGGAAAGATGCCCTGGAGCTCTTGAAGGCACTTCTTGGCGAGGACAAGGTTACAATCAGCTCTCGTACAATACAATCCTGCCCGAGCTGGGAACAGGTAATGGCAAAGATAGGTGCTTAATATGGGCAACACAGTCATAACGGACTACAGAAAGGACAGCAATGAGAATACGCTGAAAATAGGCAGCATACAGGCCTATAGGGCAGTACACTGGATGTGCGACATCATGCGTAACTTCTTCTCGGATCCTATCAATGTAAAGGACGATCGGCTGTGCAACATATTGTTTGACAACGGGGACGGTGCTATAGCGGTTAATATCGGGCAAACATACGGGGCAAATTCAAAGTATGCTGGTACCACACCAGCCATAGTTGTCTCGTATGGAGGTACCGCATACCCGGACGATAAAAGAGCGCTAAATGCCCTTGGGGGAGGGAGACCCCTAAATGTAGCAACAACAGCATCTGTAATACAGATGCACAAGGTAATGTCGCTCACAGTTACTGTCATAACGGAGAAATATGATGGTACACTTCTGCTTGGTAGCGTTGTAGAGGACTTTCTATTGAAAATGGAATGGATAGCACCTTCCTGCAATCCTATGATGAACGAGTTCACTGTAAAGACAGCGGGTGACATACAACAGGTACAAAGAGAGCAGCAAGGCAATGCAAAAGACCTGTATGCCATGCCTATATCCATACAGGCAAAGGGTACTGTGTCGTGGGCCATGGATACGCAGGGCCCTGTGTTCAGGGGAGTAACCGCTAACGTATCTGTAATTTAATTATGGTGGCATTTGCATGCCCCATCAATTGCATTATAAGTGGTAAACAAAAGAGGGATAATCATGCCTATTTTGAATTTTGATTTTCCGGGTGTAGCCCTTGAGCAGGTGTTCACCCAACCAATAACAAGTCCGACAGCGGCTCTTGGCACATGCATCATAGGGCATAGGGACATAAACAGACCTGCGGACACTGTGTTTGGTGTGTACAATGGATGGCGTCCTGCAGGGGATACATCCGAATGCGAGGTACAGCTTACAAATGTACTGAACAAGGCGAACGTCGATACTACGCCGGCGAATATAAAGGTCTCGCTTGTTGGCAAGTTCTGTCGCGGTATTCTACCGGCTACAACTGTACCAGCAGCACAGTGGTTGTACAAGACAGGAACAGAGGCACAGTATGATATAACAATGGGCGGGACGATTCTGCCTGGCGGTGAGGAAGGTGTCGATGTTGTCGATACAATCGGTACCGCAGGTATCGTGCGAGGATGCTCTGTACGTGTGATGGGCACCGGCGAAGATGCTGGCAAGTGGTTCGATGCGCCAGTAGTGGCTGTATCACAAGGAACACTTCCTGGCGAGAGTGGAGGCACAGCGACATGCAAGTTCACCATTGACATGGCTGGCGCTGAATTTACCCTGGGGTCTTCGGATTCGCTTGTATTCCATAGGATACTTGAAGGCGAGAGCTATGCAAAGACCTTTGATTTCGGAGCAGGGTTCACTATCACAACAACCGGAGAATACCCTGTTGTTGGTATCCCGCCTGGACTGACGGCCGCAACAACATCCCTGAATTCCAGCGACGAGGCCATAGAGGCGACCATAGAGAATGCCGAAGTCTTTGTTGCGTACAAGGAATTTGCAACGGACAAGGTTGGTTCCATATTCGTGTTCTCGTCTGTAGAGGACATCAAGCGCGAACTTGGCGCACCTGGCCCGGACAACCCAGAGGCGGCCGCTGTGTTCTGTGCCTTTGCAGAGAGCAAGTACTCTGTGACCTACTACACAAGGGCTATGGACGAGACAGCCAGCGCATATACAGATGCGATGGTACTTGTTGAGGACAATAGCGGGATCTACAACATCGTTCCAGCCACAACCAACGCGGACATCGTCAATACATGCGTTGGAGTTGCCTATGCACAGTCCTCTGACAGGGATTCCAAGGTAAGGCGCGTGGTTTGGTACGGCGTACCGATGACCGAGCACTTCATCAATGCACCGAACTACGGTGCAAGGACATCCAGGGCTATTGCAGAGAAAAAGGCAAAGACCAATTTCTATAACTACAGGTTGCGCTGGGTATGGTGCAATGGCGCGTTGTTCTTCAATGGTTCCGATGTTACGGACTATCCGTTCATTGCCGCCGCCGCGAGTGCCGGGCTACGTTCCGGCGAGGATTGCTGGCGCCCATTGTCCAATTTGCCGTTGCATACAGTTGATGTCGGTGTGGCAAAGATTGGTGCTGTTGGACCATTGCCGAAGGGCTACCTGAAATCGCTTGGCGCCGAGGGGTTCTGGTTGTTGAGCAGGGACAGGACTGGTGCAACAATGGTCATGAAGCAGATGACCGCAGCGGCTTCCAACAACATCAACATTGACGAGGACTCGATCGTAGCGAATGCTGATGAGATCGCACTGAGTGTAATGGATGTTGGGGAGACGTTGACAGGTAATACAAACATCAACGAGACAACTATCAAGTTGATCGAGGATACGATCCACACAAGGCTTACCATGCGCACCGCAAACGCAAGAAATGCCTACGTTGGGAACCAGATACGTGCATTCAAGATAGACGGTGTGTACCAATCAACGGTAAACCTGGACAAGGTGTACGCCAGCTTCAGCGTATCCCCACCACCCCCGTTCAACAAGCTTGATATGACGCTGTCTATCATATAATAGGGAGGGACACAGGATATGGCAAAAACATCAAATATATTTAATTCCCAGTATACAAAGTCAGAGATTCTCTCCACAAACGGGGCAATAATGACATGGTCAACGGGTATAGTGCGTGGTGGAAATGTGGCTGCAGGGGATGGTGTAGGGGTTGCTGCAAGTAACAGCTCTGCGGCTACACTTCCTATACTTGTAAGTGCGTTTAGTATACGCGCAACAAGGGACATACAATCAATTTACCCACTAAACCAGCTTACAAAACTAGATATTGTTGGTCCACTGCAAGGGACTTTAGAGCTTAGAGGACTTCTATCAAGCGCAGCAAACGATTTGGAGAAATTCCTTACGGCGGTAGGGAATCCGTGCGGACTAACTGTACAGATAACAATCCACACAGCAGCCAGAAATATGTGCGATAATGTTCCTGGTGCGGACCCGGACAAGACGAACGCAACATACAGAATGACTGGATGTCTAATGGATACATTTGGTGCAGAGGTTCGCGGAGGAGAGGTATCTACAGTGGATATGCCACTCGGTATAACCTTTTCAAGACTGGACTTCGGTGTTGCGTCTGATTACGAGGATGTTCAGCCAATCGTACCAGCCCTTCTTGGAGAATAATAAACTAACCAATAAAACAATAGCATGATAAACGGCCCGTTGGTCACTCTTGTGGCCGACGGGTTTTTTGTAGGAGAATCCAATGCCAGAAACATTCCTTGCACTTGTCATAACCTCATACCCAGAGTATGGTTTTGTAATTGTCATACGCCTCACAGAGGTATCCCTAGGGTGCCCACCAACCATGGTAGGACTGTTGCCCACATCGGATGGTGCCTCTGGCTCGTCCCTCATGCATATCCCCGCGCCAGGCACCACCGTAGTGTGCCGTATGCGCGACACCACGTTCAATAATGTGTGCGTTGTACTTGGCATAGCGGGAACCTCTTATATAGGTACTGAGAATAATTGCAACGCCGATAGGTGCCTTTCTGGCATAGACGAGAACACACGGGCGGCGCTTGCGCATCTGGATTCTTCTGTAAATTCCTTGGTACCAGAGCATTACAAACCACTGATACACACAACAGGAGTACAGACGCAAAGGGATGCCATGCCAGGGGACACCGACATAGCCAACAAGAACGGCACAGCTGGTTTGCATGTAGGGCAGTACATCGCGCAATTGTATGGCGGCGCTGGTTCCCTACTAGAGCTAGACGGCATAGGGCACAAGGCAACGCTCATAGCTTTCGGGTACGGTGCGCACACCCCACTTACACAGGATCTGACAACGGAAGCCATAAGGGTGCGCAACACAGCGGCAAATATATCCGAGGCCTTTGGGCATGTTGGTGGTGGTGGGTACGATTCAGATGGCAAGAGAAAGCACAGTTTAGCGCTACCATACTACAGGAGCACGGAGATAGAGGGCGAAGCGGTAGACGGCATAGAGCAATCCATACTGGAGCCCCTAGCCGAGGAACCGCATACGCTGGCATCCATGCCCCTTGTACTGTCTCGGGTGCGAAGATCTTATTCTGGGGAACTTTCACAGGCATCAGCGTTCGGGTTCTCTTCGATAAAGACCCTTGGCATAGAAGCTCTGTTGCAGTACAGGTATGGAAAGGAAAAGGACGGCACCGAGGGCATAAAAGACCTTACAAGGAACGACATAGACATCCTTGAACGCTACATCGGTACAGAAGAACCGCACATACCACAGGAGCAAACAGAGGATGCTATCCTCGATGAGGCATTGACAAAGCTCGAAAACAAGGTACTGTCCAGGGACTACATAGACGCACTCGTAAACAGGATGCAAGAGCGCGGACTCGTTATAGCCAAACCAGAGTTGCCCGAGGGTATTGAGGATGTGGCACAACCACATGGACCAGCTACAGATACGCAATACACTACCCCTGAACCAGTAGAGATAGGGGGCAAGAAGTACTACAATCTGTCGAGCTTCATCACACAGGAACCGAACGGCGACATATTGTTGTGCGATGGGTACGGTAGCGAAATAAGACTCTCTCACGGGAACATCATAATAAGCCCGGCACTGGATTTGAAGCTACGCCCCGGGAGGGACATGCATGCACTTGTCCCTGGGTACATGGGACTGGAGAGCGGTAAAACGACCACATTGGAAGTAAATTCAGGGGATCTTCTGATGCATGCACCAGGGCACCTGAAACTTAGTGGTGCGACAGGGGAGAAGAGCGCTGATGGCGGGTACCCCGTAGTATCAATAGAAAGCGGTGCAGGAGGCTCGGAGAAGGGCAAGGCTATAGTCATAAGGGCTAGCGGTGATTTGTCGGTTACAGGTGCCAATGATGTCGTTTTCGGGCGTGCCGCGATGAATGGTAGTTCCATAGCGAACCTTGACACCCCAAAGAACAGGGGGTCACTGATACTTCATGCTGGTAGCAACGGGGATATTCTTGAGAACGCATCCACAAAGACACTGAACACAGGAAGGCTCGCTGTTGTGCAAGGTAACGGTAACAACGCAATGGTAATGCAGGGGCAGAGCGTGTCGCTGCACACAAGAGCCCTTATGGTGCATGGCAAGCTACAGACGTCCAGGTTGGCTGTACCGGCTATATTGAAGGTGTTCAGCAACGGGGAAACACAAGAGATACGCGCATGCCATTCCAGCGAAGCCGGTATGTATGTAGACGGGCATACGAAGATAAATGGCAGTCTGAATGTAGCCGGCGGAGCCAGGTTCAACGGAAGGATAGCCGCAAAGGGGGTAACATCCACAAGCAAGGACAATGTAAAGGGCAAGAACAAGGGCAACAGCCCGTCTACACCCTGGTACGTCGAAAAGGACGACCCCGTAGACAACAGCAAGAACCCTGTTGTTGATTCCTATGGGGCAAGTGTAGCCAGCAATGCCGCATCGGGCATATTCCAGAGTAGCGCATTGAACAAGGCATCGTTCTCGTGGCCTTCATACAACGACTTGGATAGGCGTGTATGGAGGGGAACAGTATGGCAGAAACGAAATGTGGACAATGACGCTAAGTACCTTAGATACAAGGTAAATTACATTAAAAACACAGACGGTGTTGCCACCGCCCCGTACCCCGGAGCCAGGAACATAGACGCGGCTGTACTTAGCCTCGGAAAAGCCAAACCCGGTGTACAGGGCGGTTATGTCACTAACATTCCACAGCAGGAGAACAAATGACAGAAGAACTTAAGATGAAGACATGCCCGTGTTGCGGTAAAGAGACGCTTGTTGAATTGCCCAAGCCCTCGGAACAGCTTATGGAGCACTACATGGCGTGCATTGTAACAGGTGTTCCATTTAGCTATGAGTACGACCTGTATGATGGTGCAATTTCCATTACCGTAGTGAATCCGACCGCCGAGGAAGCCGCAAGTATGCGTAAGACTGTTCCTAGGTTATACTCTATGAACATGGATGCTGGAAAACCACTGGATCCTGGGGATATGCAAACAATAGAGAACAGGTTGCAGACCTATAGCCTTATACAGGAAATACGCATAAAGAGCAATAACAGGGCATATAGACCAAAGGACGAGGTCGAGGCATGCCTGGCGTTCGTTAATGAGGCGTACGAGGAAAGCAAAGAGGACGAATATAAGGGCACACTTGAAACCGCACTGAACAGGCTCACCAATGGCACCACAATGAGCGGATTGCCATTGCAAGTACTGGTCGGGACTATCGCGGCACACTCTCAGGTATATGACCTTCTGGTCGGGAACGGGTTAGACAAAAATTTTTGGGAACGTATCAGTCTGGCGTAATCCATGCAATGTGCCGGAATGATACGTATGGAGTAGTCGAGCGATTTGCAAAGAACAACAGGAGTAGCTCGAATGTGTTGGCGTTTCTGACCATGAAACGTGCGACAATGGCCAATATGATGTTCGAGTGCATGAATATCGTATCGGCGGAACATCTTGCGGATGGGCTAAAAGCAAGATTAGGCGCATTGGGCAAGGGAGAGGAACAACCACAAAAGGAAGAACTATGCACAGCCAACGGGTTCAACAAAGAAGTTCTTTCAGAGATGTCGGCATCGGATGTAAATGACCTAATAAAGGCAAAGTGCAAGCAATTTGGGGTAGCGTACCCATCACCTACAAATGAGTGAAGAGAACAACAGAGCAGCAACAGTCGATGATGAGCTACTTAGGGTACTTGCCAGGCTACTAGGTACCCTGTTTCCGGGCAGTGGTGGGCTGGCTGGTTTAGCTATGCCCCTGGTAAAAGCCGCTCTTGGCATGTCAAACGACCCTGTATTTGGCGGTACCATGTATGCGCCAAACAACAGGGCGGCCATGAACAACTTGTATGGAAGACTCGTATCAGACGCCTCTGGCGGTATGTACAAGGAGTTCCAGCGCCAAGCAAACGAGCGTCTTATACGGGACCTGTACGGTGTAGTGTACGACCGTGAAGGTTTCGAGAAGCTACAACAGGAGCGTCCTGAATTACAGGACATAACCTATGAGCAATTCCTTGATACAAGGTCGAAGCCCGGTGGATTGGTCAGTCTCGCCATGTCGTTGCTAGACCCTACAGGTGCGGCCGCAATAAAAGACCCTATGGCGGGCATTATTCAAACATTGTCTAGGCAGGGTAGGGCATACGGTAGGCGTGGTACAGAATCCCTTTCTGATGCTATGGAAGTTGCCCGTGCCGTGTTCTTCGATGAAGACGGTGTTGCATCATTCAAGAGCAGTGATTTCAGTGGGTTCTCGCAAGAATCAGTTGCAAAGCTGGCAGAGAACATAGTACAGTCCAGTAACCTTATAGGTGAAGCCGACAGGGGCGACACGACAAGGCTTCGTGATGTAGGGAACCGCCTTAGGGAAAAACTAAAGGCATATACCGAAGCGCTGGAACCTCTGAAACAATTCTTCGGAGACGATATCCGGCAAACGCTGAACCTGATAGAAGGCATATCAGGGCGTAGGATAGGTACCATGGGCAAGCGGTCTGTTGAACTGGCGGCGGATATGATTACGGCTGGGTTCGAGGGTGGCGGGTTCGATGCGCAATCCCTTGTTACCACAGCACGCGTAACCAGCATGGTGCAGTCGGAGCTTGGTGTGCGCCCCTTTGAGCGCGGAAACACAGCCATGCATGCCATACGCGCAGAAGGCGCCATGGCGCCGGAATACTCTGTCGGGCTCTATGAGAGGGACGAGGAGCGCCAGAACATAAGGACATCCACAATACTACAGCGCTCGGCGCCGATGGTCAATGTTCTTGCGCAGGCATATGCCTTGTGGGACGACAGGAATAAGTCTGATAACGAAGGGCTGGATATTACGCAACGTGCGCATAAGTTCCGCGAGGAGTTCTTTGGGCATATGGCAAAGGGCATGTCCCATGATCAAGCCGCTATGACCATGGCCGGTGTGTCGCATATGTCTGAGCTCTACAAAGCATATGCGCTGGAAGGGTACTCTGACATAAAGGGCACCTCATACATGGCAGACATGAACCAGGACATATACCTGAGGGAAAAGGGTACAAGAGGCATGTTCGTGGTGCTTCAAAGTCCGGCTATGCAGGAGATATTCAGGAAACACGCACAAAGGTTCGAAAGAGATCCAAAGGCATCGCTATTGGCAGACTTGTTTGTGCAATCCCCAGAGGTGTATAAGCTTGCTTCAGGTGGCGCTGATGACAAGAAGCTGTTGAAAGCCATCGGGAAAGCGCCGGAGAGATACCATGACATAGACTCCGATGACATAAGGGCAGCCGCAGAGCGCCGTAGCAAGATACGCAACATA
>JGI24710J26742_10003061_pt1 | contig 14367 bp, 14 predicted proteins | sample BioPla2DNA2_FD_26742 | JGI IMG/M metagenome (IMG submission 26742) | reverse complement strand
ACGCCAAGGACGTGCCGACGCCATTATGAAGGGGCTCGTCGGCACCGCCTACGTGCTCAAAGCGATCCTGAATCGCGAAACGGGAATAAGAGACGGAGAATTGCTTTCGCATATCGGTCTCTTTTTTATTCCGAAGATAAACCGTCCCGTAATCGTCACCGACCCCGGGATGTGCATCGCTCCCGACGTCACTGAGAAAAAACATATCATCGAGAACGCCGTCAAAGTTGCGCACCTGCTTGGGATCGATGAACCGCAGGTCGCGTGCGTCTGCGCCCTTGAGAAAGTCAATCCCGCCATGCAGGCGACTGTCGATGCGGAAGAGCTTGTGCGGATGAATCGAGAAGGTAAACTGACGGGTTGCCGTGTGGGCGGTCCTTTCGCGCTCGACAATGCGCTCTTCACGGATGCCGCACGCCGCAAAGGCATCGCCGATCCGATCGCAGGGCATGCCGATATCTTGCTCATGCCGAACATCGAAGCGGGGAATGTTCTGTACAAGGCGCTCGCTTTCGTGTGCGATGCTCCCGGAGCCGGACTCGTTCTCGGAGCGAGTGCGCCCGTCATTTTGACATCGAGAAGCGATTTGAAAGAAGCGAAACTTAACTCGATCTCGTTGGCGCTTTATCTCGCNGCCGAGCAAGAACGGCGCAAGGTAAAATGGTAACAGCGGAGCGAACAGGAGAAACAGGGATGGCACGATTTTTTATTATCAATCCGGGATCGACCTCGACAAAGATCGGCATTTACGAGAACGGAGGACTAATTTTCACGGAGACCATCCGTCACGGAGCGGAGATGGAGCACCTGAAAGATCTCGAAAGCCAACTCCCCGTCAGGCAAAAGCTTATTCTCGATATCGTGGAAGAAAAAGGCATCAATCTTGATTCAATGGATGCGATCATCGGACGCGGCGGACTTTTGCACCCGCTCGACGGAGGCGTCTACGAAGTCAACGATGCCATGATCGACGATATGGCGTCGTGCCGATACGGATGGCATTCGAGCAATTTGGGCGGCATCCTCGCTCACAATATCGCAATCCGGCACAATCTGAAAGCGTACATCGCCGATCCCGTCATTGTCGATGAACTGGAACCCTTGGCGCGCGTTTCGGGTTGGCATACGATTGAACGCATTTCCATCTTTCATCCGTTGAATCAGAAAGCCGTCGCACGGCGTTTTTGCCGCGAGAAAGGCGGGTCGCCGCAAGACTACAACCTGATCATCGCACACATGGGCGGCGGCATCTCCGTCGGCGCGCACCGAAAGGGAAAAGTCATCGACGTCAACAACGCGCTGTCGGGCGACGGCCCTTTCTCCCCGGAACGCTCCGGCGGACTCCCAATCTTTTCGCTTATTGAGCTCTGCTACTCAGGACAATACACGGAGAGCGAACTAAAAAAAGCGCTCGTTGGGGGAGGCGGTCTCGCTTCTTATTTCGGAACGAGCGACGCTCGTGAAGTCGAACATAGAGTGGAAGCAGGAGACGAAAGAGCACGCCTCATCTATGAGGCGATGGCGTACCAAGTCGCTAAAGAGATCGGCGCCGCCGCGGCTGTTCTCAAGGGCGATGTCGACGCCATCTTGCTCACGGGAGGCTTGGCTTATGGTGAGATTTTTGTGGACTGGATCATCGATCGCATCGGCTTTATCGCGCCGGTCCACGTGTATCCGGGAGAAGATGAACTGACGGCGCTGGCGGAAGCTGTCGGTGAGGCGTTGGCGGGACGCGAACCGATTCACGTCTACGAAAAGGAGTGAAGGCTTGAAGTTGCCCGAAAAGCAAATCACGATCATCTCCGGACATTACGGAACGGGAAAAACGGAGTTCGCCGTCAATCTCGCTTTCGCTATGGCGCGCGACGGCCGAAAAACGGCACTCGCCGACCTCGACATCGTCAACCCCTATTTCCGGTCTTACGAGAGAACACGCGAACTCGAACGCGAGGGCATCGCCGTTTTTGTCACGTCGAACTTCGGCAAAGCGGACATTCCCGCCCTACCTCCCGACATCATGTCGATTTTCGTAAACCGGCAACAACAAAGCATCATCGACCTCGGGGGCGACCCCGTCGGCGCGCGGGTTCTCGGTTATTATCAACCGCAACTCGATCGAGTTGATTTCGATTTCTGGTTCGTGATCAACCAAAAACGCGTGGAAAACAGAACGATCGAAGGAGTCGTTCGCTACTTGCGACTTACGGAAGCCGCGAGCAAACAGCGCATCACAGGGATCGTCAACAACACACATCTCGGTGACGAGACAACGGCCGAAGTCATTTTGCGGGGCGATGAATTCGCGGGGAAGGTCGCGGAAGTCATTAACCTGCCAATTATTTGCACCGTAGGTGAACACCGTTTTGAAGAAAAACTGAAAGGCCGCCTGAACGGCTCTTTTTTTGCAATCGATCGATATATGACAAAACCATGGGAGCTGAGTGACCACGAAGGAGGACAATTCGCATGGCAACAGGAAACGTAACGTTTCGGCAGGACTGGTGTAAAGGCTGTGGTCTTTGCGTGGCGGTCTGTCCGAAAAAAATCATCTTTCTCGATGAAAGTATAACGAACCGCAAGGGGTATCACCCCGCCACGGTCAAGGACATGGATCAGTGTATCGGGTGCGCCAACTGCGCACGTATGTGCCCCGATTCCATCATCACCGTGGAACGCGTATAGAGGGGGTTTGTATGGCAAAAGAACTTTGGAAGGGCAACGAAGCCATCGCGGAAGCGGCCATTCGCGCCGGATGTCGATGCTATTTCGGCTACCCGATCACACCACAGAGCGAAATTCCCGAATATATGTCTCTGCACATGCCTAAGGTGGGCGGAGTTTTTTTACAATCTGAATCGGAAATCGCCGCCATCAACATGGTCTACGGAGCGTCGGGCGCGGGCGCGCGGGTGATGACGTCCTCGTCCTCGCCCGGTGTCAGCTTGAAACAAGAAGGTATCTCCTATATGTGCGGTGCGGAACTACCGGGAGTCATCGTCAACGTCATGCGCGGCGGTCCCGGTCTCGGAACGATCCAGCCTGCACAAGGCGACTATTTCCAAGCGACGCGCGGCGGAGGCAACGGGGACTACAGGTTGATCGTCTTCGCCCCCGCCAATATTCAAGAAGTCGTCGACCTGATGCAGGAGGCCTTTGAGCTTGCCGACCAATACCGCATGCCTGTCATGATGCTTCTTGACGGCATGATCGGTCAGATGATGGAGCCGATCGAATGGAAAAAGCCGCCCGTATCCCCGGACGACTTGCCTGAAAAACCTTGGGCAACGACCGGTACAAAAGAGGGGCGCGCCCCGAACATCATTAACTCACTTTTTATCGACCCGGAGGCGTGTAACGTTCACAACAAGCGCCTTGAGGAAAAATACCGTCGCGTCATCGAAAGCGAGCAACGATACGAAACGAACGATACGGACGGCGCCGAAGTTATTTTCGTCGCCTACGGCACGCCGGCACGCCTCGCGCGCGCTGCCGCCGGACTTCTCGAAAAAGAGGGGATAAAAGCCGGCGTCTTCCGCCCGGTCACCGTTTGGCCTTACCCGTATGAAGCGCTTCATGAGGTATCTCTACAGGACAGCGTCAAGGCCATTGTCACCGTTGAGATGAGTACGGGACAGATGGTCGATGACGTACGTATCGGCGTCAACGGCGTTAAACCCGTCTCTTTCATCGGACAGGCGGGCGGTGTCATTCCGACGCCTCGCGAAGTGGCAAATGCCGCATTGAAAGCTCTGGGGAGGTAAAGACATGGCTATCGTCTATCGGAGATCGAAAGGTCTCACCGATGTTGAAACACACTATTGCCCGGGCTGCACGCACGGCATTATTCACAGACTCGTCGCCGAAACGCTCGAAGAGCTGGGCGTCCTCGGAAAGACGATCGGCGTCGCGCCGGTCGGGTGCTCCGTCTTCGCTTACGATTACTTTAATTGTGACATGCAGGAAGCGGCCCACGGTCGCGCCCCGGCTGTCGCGACAGGTATCAAGCGCGTACTGCCGGACAAAGTCGTCTTTACTTATCAGGGAGATGGCGACCTCGCCGCAATCGGTACGGGGGAAATTACACACGCGGCGATGCGCGGCGAGAACATCACGACAATATTTGTCAATAATGCCATCTACGGCATGACAGGCGGTCAGATGGCACCGACGACGCTCGTCGGACAGCGCGCCACCACGGCGCCGCTCGGGCGCGACAAGAGCCACGCCGGCTCACCGATTCGCATCGCGGAGATGCTGGCAACGCTTGACGGCGCAGCCTACATCGAACGCGTCACCGTCACATCGCCNGCAAACGTCATGAAAGCAAAACGCGCCATTAAGAAAGCTTTCGAACTGCAGCTTGAAGGGCGCGGCTTCACGATGATTGAAGTCCTGTCGACGTGTCCGACAAACTGGGGGTTGACTCCCGTCAAGGCACTTGAATGGCTGAACGAGAACATGATTCCCGTCTTCCCGCTCGGCGTTTACAAAGACATCACGAAAAAGGAGGCGTAAGATGGCTTATCATGAAATCATCGTAGCGGGCTTCGGCGGACAGGGTGTCATGTCGATCGGCACGACCATGGCGGAAACCGCCATGGCACAGGGCTTGAACGTCAGCTGGCTGCCATCGTACGGACCAGAGATGCGTGGCGGTACGGCGAACTGCAACGTCGTGATCGCCGACACGGAAATCATCTCACCGATCGTCCTTGAGCCGAGTGAACTCATCGCCATGAATCAACCGTCACTCGACAAGTTCGAACCTGCCGTCAAACCCGGAGGCTTGATTCTCGTCAACCAATCGATTGTCGAACGCAAGGTTCAACGCGACGACGTGCAGGCAATCTACGTCCCGTCACTCGAAATCGCTTCGGAACTCGGCAACATGCGCGTCGCCAACATGACGATGCTCGGCGCCTACATCGAAGCGACAAAATACTTGAAATTTGAAACAGTCGTAGATATGTTGCGAAACATTTTCACAGGCAAAAAAGCTCACCTCGTCGAGTTGAATGAGGTCGCTCTCCAGCGAGGCGCCGATTGCGTAAACCGGTGAGCGTGATATAGACATCTTTCGGGCGGGCGGCGAGAGGGGCGCCGCACGCCCACTCCGCCAGATACTTCCCCGATCAGCCTCAAAGGGAAAAGACGCAAGACGTCTCCGACCCGCACAAGATTGATTTGAGAAAGGACAAACCATGGAAATTACGATTACCAGAACGCAAAATCCGAAAGCCAAGCCGACTGACGAAAGCAATCTCGGTTTTGCCCGCATCTTTACCGACCACATGTTTATTGTCGAATACGACAAAGGCATAGGGTGGCACGATGCGCGCATTGTGCCGTACGGACCGCTCTGTCTCGATCCGGCATCGCCGATTTTTCATTACGCCCAGGAAATATTTGAAGGAACAAAAGTCTATCGATTGGCGAATGGGGAAGTCGGCTCGTTCCGTCTCCACGACAACGCGCGCCGCATGAACCGCAGCGCCGATCGCACCTGCATGCCGGAACTGGACGAAGACTTTCAGATCGAAGCCATTACGCGTTTAGTCGATCTCGACCGCGATTGGGTGCCGAGCAGCAAGGGAACATCGCTGTACATCCGACCGACGATGATTTCGGACGGCAATAGCCTCGGCGCGCACTCCGCGGATCGTTTTATCTACTTTGTCATCTGCGCTCCGTCGGGATCATACTATCCGGAAGGCATGAAACCGGTCCGGATCCGCATCGAACAGCGTTATGTCCGTGCCGTCAAAGGAGGCATGGGACGCGCGAAGACGGGCGGAAACTACGCCGCCAGCTTCAAAGCGACGAAAGAAGCGATGGATGCAGGATTCAATCAGGTTCTTTGGCTCGACGGGCGTGAGCAGAAATACGTGGAAGAGGTCGGCGCGATGAACATGATGTTCGTCATCGACGGAAAGATCGTTACGGCCGAACTCGGCGACACCATCCTGCCGGGCGTGACGCGCGACTCCGTCCTCACGCTAGCCAAAGAACGTGGTATGGTCGTCGAAGAGCGTCGCATCAGCGTGGACGAATTGTACGAGGCACACGCAAAAGGTCATCTTACCGAAGCCTTTGGTACCGGTACGGCAGCTGTCATTTCACCCGTCGGTGAACTCGAATACATGGGTAAATCGATCATCATCAACAACAGAGAAATCGGCCCCATGGCGCAGCTATTCTACGACGCGCTCACCGCTCTCCATCGCCAGACCGTCGAAGACAGACACGGCTGGACGGCTGTAATACCGCGCTACGAATATTAGGAAAGAAATAGAAGAGATTAGTATGGGTGCTTCGGATAATCGCATGACGTTTGAACGCTTACAGCGAATCACGTTGGTTACACAGGAGAAATTACTAGACAAAAAGAGTTATTGGTAAATTGGATAAACTGTTTGAGTTAAGTCGTCGAGGCAACAGCCTTGGCGACTTTTATCATGATGGCACATTCGATGCGCTTTTTGAAAAGTTCGCAACCGAATTTATCGGTTCCGAGAAGACTGCCCGACATATGAAAAGCGTTCGCTGCGCAACCTCCTGCGCAATACAGTTTTGCCCAGCAATCGCGGCATGCGTCGCGGGCGAAGACATTGCATTTTCGAAACTCGTTCTGAAGATCTAATTCCGTCACGCCATCGTCAAGAGTTCCAATTTTGAAGGACGGATCGTCGACGAGCTGGTGGCACGGGTAAAGGTCGCCCGAAGGCGTCACGGCGAGATACTCCGTCCCCGCCCCGCAACCTGTAATCCGCTTGTAGATACAGGGTCCGTGCTCGAGATCAATCATGAAGTGGTAGAACTCGAAAGGATCGCCCTCGCGCTCGCGGCGCAACATCTCCTCGGCAAGTTTCTCGTATTGCTCAAAAATAATCGGCAAATCCTCGTCGGTCAGCGCATACGGTTCCTCAGGTCGACAGACGACCGGCTCCATGCTGATCTCGCGAAACCCGAGATCGAGCATATGCAGAATATCGTTTAGAAAATCGGTATTGAGATGCGTGTACGTGCCTCTGACGTAGTACGTGCCACGGGTTCGCCTCTTAACGAGCTCAAGAAACTTCGGTACGATACGGACATAACTGCCCTTGCCTCCAATATCGACGCGAAATTGGTCGTGCACGTGAGGGCGTCCGTCGAGACTGAGAACGACGTTGTGCATCTCTTTGTTCGTAAACTCGATCACATTGTCATCGATGAGAATGCCGTTCGTCGTCAGCGTAAACCGGAAGTGCTTGCCTGCTTTTTTTTCGATCGAGCGAGCATAAGCGACAACGTCTTTGACCATTTGCCAGTTGAGGAGCGGTTCGCCGCCGAAAAAATCGACTTCCAAATTTCGCCTTGAACCCGAACGCTCCATGAGGAAGTCGATCGCCTTCTTCCCCGTCTCAAGAGACATAAGCGCCTGCTCTCCTTTGTACTTGCCCTGTCCGGCAAAACAGTAGGAGCAGTCGAGATTACATGTATGAGCGACATTGAGGCAGAGCGCCTTGATGATATCGTTATCTTTCCGATAACTCGTCGCCACGTCGCCATCCGGACAAGAGGGATATTCAATCAGCGAATATTGCTCCTTAGACTGCGATTCAACACTCGCTCCTGAGTGCGATCCGTCAAACAGTCGCGCCGGGTAATCACCATGGGAGAACAGCTTCTGTTGATCGACCAATTCCTGCACATCGTCGAGCGCCGAACGGATGTCATCGTGGTCGAAGCGATCCGACAACGCGTGCACGATGCCGTCACAATCCGATTTTTCGTACAACGAAACAATCTCGTAGACGAGATCGTCTACGAGATGAATACTTCCGCTGTCAACATCCAACACGATGTTGTAGCCGTTCAGTTTATATTGATGTACCATCTGCCTATTCCGTCAGAAACCGACGCACCGGCTTTTCGGCATGGTGCGATAACCTTGCGGTCTACCGCCATATTCAGAACGACGCTTAGTCGCGCTCCTGCTCACACTGCTGATTCGCGACACCGCAAGATGTTTTGCAGGCAGACTGGCAAGATGTCTGGCACTCGCCGCAACCGTCACGCCCGTCCGCATCGATCAGTTTACGTGTCGGTAAAGTAATGATTCTTTTTTTATCTGACATGGTAAAAACCTTCCTTCTATCGGTTCTTGTCTTGTACCACTATATCACGCCGGCGACGCGCATGCGCATTAGTCAATCGATCCTTCGCGCTCCCACTCTTCCCAGCGAAGCCGAGAAGCTTGTCAAAAGGGTGAAATGCACAACACCGCCTAGTTCGCGTCGGATGTCGATTGTTTCTGTCGGCGATCGATCAGTTTCTCCGCAATGGCGAGCAGAATGAACTCCAGACCGTTGACGATAAGCGCAATCCCGATCACCACACCGATAAACGTCATGCCAACCGTCGGCGATAAAATCAGCACGATGCCCGCAATGAGAAGCAAGATTGCCAGAACGAACGTTACTATAAACAGTTTCGAACTGAAAGACCTATACTTCACGGAAGAGACCAGCGAATAAACGGCGTAAGCGATGAACCACAAGCCGATCGCATAGATCAGGAAGAGCCACGTCTCATCGGGCTTGGCGATAAGAATAATGCCGAATATGAACAGCAGGCCCGCCAACACCAGCACAAAGGAGCTCAACCACCCCTTCTCCTCGCGAATGCGCAAATAGCGCATGAAAAAACCGACACTGCTGACGATCGAAACGACCCCCAANACGATCAGAATAAACTTAAGCGTTCCCTGAGGATTCGCAAGCGTGAAGATGCCCGCCGCAAACAGGGCGACACCTATCAGCATCAACTCCCAGAATACTCTTTTCGGCGATTTTATCGCCTTATCTTTTACGTTTTCATCCATTTTGAAACCCTTACTTTCCGGCGATACCGACGCCCTCAATGGCAACCCACGGNAGCACGGAACTACCGTCTTTTACGACTTCTTTCGAAAGCGCTTTGATGTTCATAAGAAACTCAGCNAAATTGCCATTGACCATCGTCTCGCTCAACGCCTCNTTGATCTCACCCTTTTCAATCAGAAANCAGTTTTTTGCGACGCCNGAAAAATCGCCCGACNCGCTTGGCGCTCCGGCAGACAAACGCGCGACGACGAGCCCTCGCGCAATACCGCGAATCATGGTCTCGAGCGACTCCTCACCGGGTTCCACGATGAAGCTGCCGAGCGATGAAGTGGGCGCTCTCCTGTGACCAGTTTTGCGAGCGGCGTAATCGCTGAGATGAAACTGATTCAGAGTGCCTCGTTCAATTAAATAGTAATCCTCTGCGAGATAGCCTTCCGATGTGTAGCGTTGACCGGCANCGATATCGGGGTGGAGCGGNGCAAGTTTCAGACTCAACTTCTCGTTTGCCACCTGTTGTCCGATCTTCTCACGCCAGAGACTCGTACCGTCCAGAATCACGCCATCNGAAGCGTAGGTTCCAATGCACGNCGCGAGCAGGTCACCAAAACAATCCGGAGTCAACAAGACNGTACCAGTGAACTTGTNGNCCATCGCCTTNGTGAACACTTGCCGCGAAATGGCGGCGAGATCCGATTCAAAACTTCCGAGTTCAATGAAAGGCGTGTCGAGGTCNAGCATCTCCGCGGAGGTCGAGAAGAATGATGACGTCGCTTCTTCTTCCGTCGCGTTGAACAACAAGTCGACAGAGTACACGCCGCGCCGTGAGAAAAACCGGCTTCCCGTCGAATAGAGACTTACGCCCTCTCTCAAAGTGTGCGTTGCAACGAGTGACCAGACACTGATGAGAGGGAAACGCGCGCGGATATCGGCCAAAAATTCCTCGCAACGCTCGAATAATCTTTCTTCNGCACATGTGAGCGGGCCAGTCTCGAAGAGCTGCTCCGGTAAAGGTGGAGCGAGTTGCCACGCCTCATCGGGATCCGCGGCTTGCGCCGATTTCAAACAATTGGCGGCGCCTTCACGTATGGCATCTTTATTCACAGTATTTTGGGACAGAACGCCGCGTCGTCCGCCTATAATCGCCATATATCCGACGGAATCGTCAAAGATCGTTCGATATAAACTAAACTCTCCCCACTCCGCCGTCAATTCGCGCATCACCGTGCGAGAGACAGTGCAAACGGCCCGGTCGGCACCGCCTTCACGTAATGCGGACAGTCCGAGTTGCGCCATTTTTTCCATTGATCTCATGCTTTGCCTCCCATCGTCAACCGGCAACGAATGTGCGGGCCACCGATTCCTACCGCCATTGGCTGTTTCTTTCCACAAAAACCGGAACTCTCCCACTCCACTTCATCGGAGACCATATCGACCGTCTTCAACATCTCAAAGGCGACACCGGAGATCGTCGTATCAAGCATGGCGCGTCCAAGCTTGCCATTCTTAATCTCATAACCGATCGTCACGCCGAACATGAACTCACCTGTCATGTCCGCCTGTCCATTGCCCGACGCAACTAGATAATATCCGTCATCCACCGAGGCAATCATGTCCTCAAACTTGTCGTCTCNAGGCACAATCACCGTGTTGCGCATACGGATCAGCGGCTCGTCAGAGAAAAGCCACGCGCGCGCATTGCCGCGAGGCGTCATGTCGAAAAGGTCGGCCGACTGGCGACTGTTCAAGTACTCCGTCAGGATACCGTCTCGAATCAATACGGCGTCTTCGGCTTTTACGCCTTCGTCGTCAACATAGACTGGAAGAGGTGTCGGTTTGTCAAAAGCCGTATGAGCGTAATCGACCATCGAAACCTTCTCCGAGGCGACCTGTTTTCCGAGCAAATGTGCCGACACCGATCCGCTCTGAACGAGATCGGCTTCCACCGTATGACCGACGGCTTCGTGAGCGAGCATACCCGCCATACGACCAGATAAAATGCACGTAGTCTCCCCCGCCTTCGCGTAGACGCCTTCGCATTTTTGCAGCAGCTGTTCATACAGCGTNTCAATTTTCTCTTTCACAATGCTAAGATCGATAAAATTACGATNGATCGTGCCGAAACCGCCAATCGATGTCATCACGTCAACAGGAGTGCCCNCGGCTGACTTNGCCGTCAATATGACGTACACATAACTTCTGGGCGTNACGACATGTGCATCGTATCCATTCGAAACGGTNATCACTTTCTCGACTGAGTCGCTATACGCGGTGACGCGTCGACTGATAATGTTCGNGCAATGAGCGAGGATGTACGCATCCACGGCGCGACAGAGCTCAATGTAAAAAGACTGCTCCGCATCGCTAATGGAATCCTTTAATTCCATCCGGCCGCTCGGTACGGATGAAAGTCGATTCTTCGTCGGTTTTGCGTGTTTTTCGAGAAAAAGCGCATTGCTCGATGCTTCCCTCAACACGCTTTCCACCGACTCTTGCGTATAGTTTCCCTTTGAAGAGAAGCCATAGAGACCGCCGCGCCGCACACGCGCGCTCACGCCTTTATAATCTTGGCGGGCGTTGCCGATCATTTGACCGTCAAGAAAAGAAACGCGCCGACTGGAGTTATGCTGTGCGCGCAACTCGCTTTCCGCGCCGTCGATGAAATATCTTTTGTATTCAAATAGAGTATCGCTAAGCATAAACGACCTTTCCTTCAGTATTCTACGGAATTATGATACTACGAATCTAAGCCGCAGCGTCGTAGCGGTGATGCCTTCGCTCACCGAAACACAAAAGAAAATCTGCAAATAATTGTTCAGCTCAGTTGCCTGCTGTTCTCGTATTCGTCTTGCGCCATTTTTCGATATTTATCCATTTTGATTTTGAAAAGCTGGGCGCTTGTCGGAGGAGTGTACGTGATGGCATTCGCGCCCGACTCAATCGTCCTGAGTATTGTTTCATCCGTTGAGCCGCCTGTCGCGATGATGGGGATCGTCGGATAACGTTTGCGAATGCTTTTGACAATGTCGACCGTGCGTTCAGCTCCGCTCACATTGAAGATTTGAACGCCTGCCGCAACTCGCGAATCTATATCCATATACTCCGAAACGACTGTGCAGACGATGGGCGTATCGACAACCGCCCGAATGTCGCGTATGGTCTCGAGTGTTGTCGGCGAGTTGACAACTAGACCGATAGCGCCCTGCGATTCGGCGAACATGGCGATCTGAGCGCATCGTTTGCCGCCCGTCGTGCCGCCGCCGACTCCGGCAAAAACGGGCACAGGTGAAATCCCTATGATCGCGCTCGTAATGGCGGGGTGTGGCGTGAACGGATAGACAGCGATCAGCGCATCGGCGTTGTGATTGATCGCTTGCGCCGCATCTGTCGTAAAGATGATCGATTTAATGCGCTTCCCAAAAATCCGAATACCGGAACATTCGGTGATGATACGCGGCATCTCGATGATATCTCCGCGAAGTGGCGACGAAATCTCCGGGATGTATTTTCTTCCTTTTGAAGATTGAATGGTCATGACGGCTCCTTTCTTTAATGATTAAAGCGACCTCTAGGTCGGAAGTGGTTGTCTCACGTTGTTTCCTGCGATAATCGCAAACCAGTGACCGGAACGATAATTGATGTTGTTAGTTACTAATTATACAATGCGTTGCCGATATAAAAAAATTAGTAATGTACTGTAAAAGTCATTTATCCTAAGGTGTACAATTTTTCAACTATATATGAATTTTTGTCACCTGCTTGTTTTTTCCCCATATCCGCGCACCCCTGTGTGCAGTTTTTCAACTTTATGTGTAGCTTTTTCAATCTTAATTGAAAAATTGCACACCTATCTGTGGAGCTCGTCCTTCTTATTCACCCCCGCAGCACAGTTTTTCAACCTTAATTGAAAAACTGCACACCTGATTGAGTCAGGCCTCCTTTTAGTTAATAAGTTGACACTTGATTGTCGACTGACTATCATAAATTCACGTTTCAACTGTTCTTTGGAAACGGCTAATAATTGTATACAATTCCCCTCGTGAAGGAGGTCTTTCATGTCAGAGCAAACCATTGTGATTATCGGAAGCGGAATCGCCGGGCTTTCGGCAGCCGAGGCTGCGCGGAAGCAGGATCCCGATGTAAGGATAATTCTTCTGTCGGAGGATGCGAACCTTCCTTATCACAGGCCGCGTCTTCCCGGTGTCGTCATGGCGCCGGACACAATCGATAAAGTTTTTCTGCACGATCAGGCGTGGTATGACGACCGTCAATTCGATCTTCGCTTAGGCACGAAAGTCGAATATGTTGACGTAAACAATCAGCGTATCGCGCTGTCCGATCTTTCAACCATTGATTACGACAAACTGATTTTAGCGACCGGAAGCCGTAGCTTTATGCCGCCAATGCCAGGCAACGACCTGCTCGGCGTCTTTACGCTCTGGACACTCGACGACGCGATCGAGATTTCCGACTTTATCGAAGACGGTCAAATGGCAGTCGTCATCGGGGGCGGTCTGCTCGGACTTGAAATAGCGTACGCCTTAAAAAAGCGCGGTCTCGACACGACGATTCTCGAACGCGGTCAGGCGTTGCTCTCAAGGCAACTTGACCCCCGCGCGAGCGCCATGTTCCAAGAGCAGGTCGAGCGTCTCGATATNAATGTAAGAAANGAAGCGTCTGTCGCGGAGATTTTAGCCAATCCCNAGACGGGAAAAGTGTCCGGCGTGAAACTGACAGACGGAACNGTCCTTGCGACCGATCTCGTTCTTGTCTCGACGGGAGTGCGAGCACGTGTTGAAGTAATGGACGGGGTCGATATTGAGATTGATCGCCGTTTCGTGACAAACAATCGCATGGAAACGAACATTACGAATGTTTACGCGGCAGGCGATTGCGCCCTGATGGACGGGATTTGGTACGGCCTTTGGTCAGTATCGACGCGAGAAGGAAGAGTTGCGGGCGTGAATGCCGCCGGGGGCGATGAAATTTGTGTCATCCCTCCGCAACCCTATCTCGTCAACACGATGGAAACGCGGGTCGCGTCCGCCGGCGACATTGCGCCGAAAGGTCCGGAAGTGACTTCTCAGATTTCATTCGATGAAACACAGCTCACCTACGACCGACGCAATTTTATCGGCGACAAGCTCGTGGGTTATATTTTGTTGGGAGATACGACACCGTTTTCCATGCTTAGCCGCGAGCTTCAGAACAGTTAGAATACAGACATCCGCCCGTTCCGATGAGGGNTAGCGGGTTTTTTGTGACGTTCGCTTTTACTTACATCAGGAGCGAGAAGATGAGGGAATGTGCCTTGGCACGATCCTTTTACAGAGCGAGGGAAAAGATAAATGCTACCGCTTAGAGATAGTCAACCGAGTCGCAGAATACCCTTTATCACCGTTATTCTCATTATTTTCAACGTTGTGGTTTTTATCTACCAGCAGAGGCTCGACCTTCCTTCATATTATGAGTTTTTAGATCGGTACGCGTTCATACCGGCGGA
>JGI24710J26742_10003058_pt1 | contig 14379 bp, 9 predicted proteins | sample BioPla2DNA2_FD_26742 | JGI IMG/M metagenome (IMG submission 26742) | reverse complement strand
GGTGATGCGTTGAAGACAAAATGGCCTCTCTTGGGAGCAACCGTAGCCGTAATATTGATTCTCCTTTTGAGCGAGCAAGCTTGGGATGTTGATAATACCCTCTCACATTGGCGATTGATCGCTATGACGGTATTTGGCATCGCTTACCTCGTCGCGTTGCGTCATTATGAGCCGTTTGAGGATGCAACATCGAAACAGCAAAAACTGACAAAAGGCGTTCATTACGTTCGCCAACGGTCAAAAGGATCAGAGCGTCATCAAAAATGGAGCATGCTGCGTAGAGGTGACAATAATGCAAAAAAAGATAAGGAAGATCGCAGATCATTGCGAGCTAAACGTGAGCCAAAAAATCTTTTGCATCGTGGACGGGCATGGGTTTCGCGTTATTCGTCCCGAATTACTTTTATTCACTTCCCTGCGATGAATTGTGATGAACGAAGAGCAAAAACTGCCCATCGCAATGCAGCGCTTGCACTGTTTTTTCTTGTTGTGTTTGAACTTCTATTCCATGGTTTTACGAACGCCGCTCTATATCAAGAAGTAGCGCCTTTGGGGGATCGACAGTATTATCTTGCCAACGATGCTGCTCGTGAAGTCTCGGCCTACGTGAAGCAACTTCGCGCAGATCACGCTGGAAAACATTGGCGCTGTGAGATGTTACCTGATACCTGTGTCAATGATCCGATGCTTTTTGGTTATCCGGGATTTTCTCTTTTCAGTTCACCTTTTCCGAAATCCTCGATAGCGTTTTTTGAAGACCTCGGTTATCCAGTAAACGGTGTGAACAGCTTCCAGTATAAAGAGTCAACGATTGTTATGGACAGCTTGTTGTCCATTGATCATCAGATCGTCCGAAACGATCGCATCTTCGATGACCGCATTCGACAAGAGGTGGCCTCCGGAAAGACGATGAAATTGCTAAAGAACCCGGATGCCCTTCCTTTTGGTTATTTTGTTTCACGTGAAACAATGGTTCTCAACATGGAAGAAATGCCGGTTGACGCGTTAGATGTGCAGAATCGTTTGGTTGCCTCCTTTGGTGGCAACATGAATGTTTTAGAAAAAGAAGCGTTTGATACATGGGATTTTGAGGGATGCTATGTAGAAAGGACCGATGATCCGTACTCTTTCCGCGTAATAAGAGATGAGGGAAATGATGAATGGGCGTTTCTTGTGTATGACGTTCCTTTAGACGGGCAGTACTATATTTTCTGGGAAGACGAGTCATGTCGAATCAATTATGCGAACGGATTTATCCGTGATCAGGAGTTCTTCCATTTGGGAACACAGAAAACAGGGATCGGCGATATGGGTTTCCTTCAGGAAGGAACGCAGATTCATTTTCGAGTTCGTATGCCTTCTGATCGGTGGATTAATGGCACCTTCCGAGCGTATATAGGTCGTTTAAATGAGATGGCTTGGCAGGAAACGAAACAGCGCTTGTCACTTTATCCGATGCGCATGGAGCACTTTTCTTCAGGTTCGTTCTCTGGACAAATAGAGGCGCCGGAAGAAGGCTGTCTTTTTATTCCCACTACGTGGAATCCCGGCTGGCATTTTAAAGTTGACGGTGTCCCTGTTTCATTCGAGAATATTCGTGGCAGCTTTATTTTGCTTCCCTTGAGTGCGGGTGAGCACACGATAACGGCGAGGTTCATCCCAGATGGCTTTTATGCAGGTCTTTTGATGACCCTTTTAGGACTGTTTCTAACGGCTGCTCTATTTCTTTTGCCTCGACTCAAGAAGGCAATAAGGGCAAAGAAAGCGACGTATCGTGGTAAAATTATGACATAAACAAGCTGTTGCCTGAAAAAGCAACATATTCATTTTTTTCCGTTAGACAGAGATAAAAAACAATAAGAAATGACCGGAAATGGTCGACGCAGTAAGATATAGCAACGAGATAAAGAAAATAGAGACACAAAGAAAATAACAGGAGCGCCATATGGAAACTCTAGAAACATCCGTCAAATATCTGTTCGATAAAGAAATGGTTCAATTTGTTAAGCATCTTGAGATCAAGACAGCGATGTTTGGCTACGACAAAACTGATGTCTATAAAAAATTCAAGGATCTGTTGGTTCGTGCGCGGTCTTTCTGTGACGATGCTGTAGAGAAAGAACGAGCAAAAATCATTGACTTAGAGCTGCAGCTAAAAGAGCTCAAAGAAGCAATGAGTATGAAGGATCAAAAAATAACTCATGTTTCTTCGTTTGAAGAAGACGGTGCGATGGATGAAGAAGACGATGCGATGGAAGAGACTGCTGCGGGCGTTGCTAGCGGAGGATCGGCTGTCGCTGTCGCGGCGATGAGTACAGCGTTGCAAGAGAAAATCGACGCCCCTAGCCTTGAGCCTTGTGTCGAAGACAGACAGAAGCATGAGAGAGCACAGGAAGAAGAAAAGAGCAACGTGCTTCATCAAACTCAGAACGATGTGGCACGATTTAAAGAACGCTATTTGGCTATCCAAGAACAACACGTTGCGCTTGAAGATGAAAACAAAACATTATTGAGCAAGCTCGATCAGCAATCTCTTGTCTTCGAAGAAATGAAACGAACGTTGTCAGACGCCAAGGAAGAGCAAGAGCTTCTTAAAGAACAGCTTTCTGCGATAACTCAGGAAAAAGAAGCGCTGAAAGAAAAGCTTGAGACATATGCGGAAAAAGAGGAAGCCCTAAACTATACAGAGGCAATTCTTGATGAAGCGCGCCTTGAAGGAGAAAATATCGTGCGCGAAGCGCGTGTCCGCGCAGAGCAGGAATTGTTCCTCTATCGTGCCCGACACCGCGATGAGGAACGTGCACATGAGGAAAGAGTCGCGTCGCTTAAAGAAGAGAAGAAGTCTCTGGAACAAGAATGTTTAAGCTACAGATCATATATTGGACAAGGCCAAAATCTTATGCATGAAATAAAGGCATATGTTGAGCGTTTTGATTTGGGCGATTTTGAAGGCGGGGCTCCAAATGACGCACTCGTCGAGAATGAACCGTTTAAAGCATGTGAAGACACCTTGGCGCAAGATCAATTGGATGCAATTGTGTTGGATGATCAGGAAGAAACAACATCAGATGACGAATGGTAACATTCAACTGTTTTTTCACCGTTTTCTGTCCGATAGATGCGACATTTTGTGACGATGCTTGGCGAAAGAGTTCTAGGCTAGTGATGTCTACGAGTGCGTTCTCTTTCGTCGTCTTCTTTCTTGTTTCTCAGAATTAAACTTACCAACAGCCCTAGAGAGAGAACAAGCAAAAGAGCGGCCATAACGATGCCTATAGTTTGAGCAATGCCTCGGTCTTCAGAAGATGGTTGGGAAGGCAGTTCATTTAGCAGATCGGCAGTTAAAGATGTCGTTGCCTTCGGTAGTTCTGTTACGTCGGAGGGCGGTGATTTTGTTTCCGGGGTCGTGACTTCCGGCGCACCTGCGAGAGTAAGAGGTGATCCTTCAGGGGGCCATTGTTTTTGAAGAGCATCGTAAATGGCATTGTGATCCCGCAAATTATCACCGCGGCGGAAAGCGCCGGTTGTTGTGATGATAACAAGCGCGTCTCCGAATGTTCTGTAAGATGCGAGGCAATAACCGGATTCTTGCAAAGATCCTGTTTTTCCTCCTCCGATTTTTTCTGTGTTAATGCCCTCCAACAAACCGGTCGTGACGATCGTGTGGGTGAGCGTATGCCCCTCGGGTCGCTTGTTTGTGGGCTTTGTCCGGTACGCACGCGTGGATATAATTTCTCTGAGAAAAGGCTCTTCATAGAGAGCATGAAGCAGAGTCGCCATGTCGCTCATGGTCGATAGATTTTCAGGTTCGAAAAGGCCGGACGTATTCGTAAAATGCGATGCCTTGAGACCAAGACTTGTAGCGTCTTGATTCATAGCATCAATAAAGGCCGTACCATTTTCTGCTAGTGTTCGCGACAGAAGGCGTCCCGCATCAGCACCGGAGGGAAGCATTAAGCCATATAGGACATCCTTATAGGGCAACGTCTCGCCCACGCTCAATCCCATAACGGACGCGTCCATTTCATAAAGGCCTTCGAGATCTGAGGCGGCAACGGTTACCGTTTGGGAAGGATCAATCCCTTTCGTTTCCATTAATCTATAAGATGTATAGAGAGTCATCATCTTCACTAGCGAGGCAGTATAGACGGGATCATTCTTTCTTAAGTCTACGAGATCTATGACGTTTCCATGAAGATATACGCGCACGCAAGCTGTTGTGGAGTGTAACGTGACGTCATCCAGAGAAAAAGGAACGTCGTTGATTTTTCCTGTTCGCAATGTATCTAAAGCAACCGCTGTTGCGGGTGCGGCGGTCATCCATACGAAAAACGTCATTAGATAAAAGACAAGAGCGAGCCGGACAAATAAAAAAGCGAGGCATTTACCGGTGCAATTTTTACGTGTGCTTTTCGCGTCGAGGTGATGTGAGCCGAAAGGCACATCATTACTACGATCACGACAAAACCGTTTCATATAATTGATAAGGAATTGGGAAGAAACACTGGTTCTCATTTTGCTATTTCTGTCCGGCGTCTCAATATCATATGTTCTCTGAAGAGAACGACGGTGTAACAGAATACTTTCATTCGGTTTGATGTTGTTTTCTTTTCTTCTCATCTGCGCGATCAGACGGTATCTTTCGTCGTTTATTAGCCTCTCAGCGTGTACGTTCTAGATGAATGATACTATCACAGTTCAGTTATATCAGACATTTAAGAGAGAAGCGCTGCGGCGGATGTCACTATTGTAACGCATTTATCTATCGTTTTAATCTATCGTTCTATGCAATGATCTGTTTGAAATAATCGTCGCTTACGCTGAAGACTCGGCAAATCTCCCTTCAAGCTTCTACAACAAAAGAATATTGTGCTTTAAGATTTATGTTTTTCACGGTATGATACGAAAGTAGCGAAACGTTATTTAAGAGAAAAATAGAGAAAACACTCTTTAAACCTTCTGTAATGAAATAAGTCATGAACTGGATTTGCAAAGGCAAGGGGAAAAATGTCGGATACAAAAATAAAGTTGGATCAACTCGATTTTAGAATCATCGATATCAATAGTGACGATTATGGGCAGACGCTGCTTCTTCGCCATGAAATCCTTCGCAGGCCAATAGGCAAATCCATCGCTGAGGATGACCTGTCTCGTGAAAATGAAGATTGCATCCTCGGTGCTTTTCACGGAGATCAGCTTGTTGCGATGGCGACGCTTAAGGACTCTTCCTCGGAGGAATCAATTATTCGGTACGTCGCTGTGGATGAATCTTGGCGACGCCAAGGCATAGGGACTGCCATTATTCTTCGATTGGAAGAAGAGGCGATGCGAAGGAAGAAAAAACGCATACGACTGATGGCGCGCGTTACGGTGGTGCCTTTTTATGAAAATTTGGGATATAAGAAAGAGGGAGAGACCTTTGTGCCCGACAATCATACGGTCGTTCATGTTTGGATGTCACGTGAATTATGATGGTTTTGACGTCACATGGGTAGAGACACAGGTGTGATACTAAGGCAAACAGAAACCAATGAAAAAGACATAATCCGTAGCATTCGTCGTTCAAGAGATCAATGATGGGAGGTTATAAGCTGGCATGAACGTACAAGCATTTCAGAATGGCCTCGTTGCGCTTGCTGTGCTTTTCGGGTTCTTATTTTTTGGCGCCTTCTTGCGTGCAAAAGTTGCGCTGTTTAGACGCTGGATGCTTCCGGCATCAGTCATTGGTGGGTTCATTGGTCTTCTGGTCGGGCCTCAAATTTGGGGTGCTCGTGCACCTCTACCTTTCCCCGAAGATTGGACACTTCTCTGGCAGGTACTTCCCTCGATTCTCATCATACCGGTGTTTGCCGCCTCTCCTCTCGGCATGTTTATGGACGGCAAAAAGACGAAAGGTCGTCTGCGCGTGATGTTTCCTACGGTACTGATGATGACCGGTATTTTCTCTTTAGGGGGAAGCGTTCAATATTTAATCGGGTACGGTGTGAATATGGCCGTTACGGCTGTCAGTCCTCAAACAGAACTTTACAGGACATTCGGCTATGAGCTTGCTCAAGGATTTGCCGGAGGACACGGCACAGCGACCGCGCTAGGCGGTATTTTTCAGGATTTTGGTTTGCCTTGGTGGAAGACAGCGCAAGGCGTTGCTCTTACGACCGCAACGGTTGGCCTGATTGGAGGGACGTTACTCGGATTTATTTTTATTAACCGCGCCTCGCAAAAAGGATATCTCAAGGCGCGTAACGTAAAGCAGGGTGTTTCACGTGAAACGCTTCAGGGGTATACAACCGATATTCAGGCACAGAAGAGCTTAGGTCGTGAGACGACGATCGGGAATTCCATTGAGACTCTTTCTGTCCATTTCGGATTGCTGATTCTTGCCTCAGCGCTGGCAATTTTGTTTTCCCGCCGGATGCGAGAGTGGGTTCCGAATCTTTACCTTCCCGTCTGGTTTTATGCGATGCTGATAATGTACGTCATCAACTACATTTTGCTGAAATTGAAACTGAATTGGCTGATCGATACAAAGGTCAAATCCAGAGTTACCGGCGCGCTTTCTGAAATTGCGATCATTGCGGCCATAATGACGATTCCGATCAAGGCGGTGTCGACATTTGTCGTACCGATTCTTATCATGTGTGTTTTAGGATTTATTGCGACGTATTTCGTTACTTTTCCGCTCTACCGTCGTGCTTTCAAAGATGATTTTGCGTTTGAGCGGGCGATTATGAGCTGGGGTGTCAACACGGGCGTTATGATAACAGGTATCACTCTGTTAAAGACGAGCGATCCGGAGATGGAATCTCCGGTGATGAACGATTTTTCGATGGGTTTTGCCCTGATGAGTGTGTTCTCGCTCTTTATTACGCCGCTNGATTATCAATTCCTCGCAAAAGGNAGCACTTTTCAGCTCTTTCTCCTCAATGTCGGCGTATTCTGTTTTTATACGTTGGTCATTACGCTCGGTGTTTTCCTTAAGCGAAAGCAGACACGCAGAAATTAAACACATCATTCTTAAAGAGAAAACATTTTGACGTGTTTTAAATGAAAAATATCGATACCGGAGCTAATGTAAAAAGTAGGTATTATCGCCGTTTTGCCAGTGGCAAATGAGCGAGAAAACACGTATTCTTATGTATAATAAAGTTAGTTCCTAAATGGAATCCGGTNCTAACCGGCATACCTGAAATCNGGAGGTACGTATGAATAAAACTAAGGGCGAAGTTTGGATTGCCATTGGCTCAATCGGGCACATTGTGACGTCAAGCCTTTCAATTTTGATGGGTATTTTGCTTGCGATCGGTGTCGGAGTGCTCGGAGGCGTCCTGTCGAATTTAATGATCAGCGGTTATGCTGAGTATGGAGACGATTTGAGAATTCCCGGTGCCTTGGGCGGCGCATTGGGTGTTCTCGGAACATGGACAGGTGTCTTAATAATTATTTTTGGCGCTGTCGGTATATATCTCGCTGTACAGTGTCTAAAACGCAAGAGTGATCTGCAACGTACAACGTTTCCGCTTGTCGTAGGCATCATTTATTCCGTGTTTGGACTCATTAGCGTGATTTCGGCATTCAACATCTTCGCGTTGATTGGGCTTCTCTTATCAGTAAGTCTTCTGGTTGGTGCGATCCTGAACAAGCAACAGGCCGCTGTAGGTATGGGCTATGCGCCTCCGGGTTATCAGCCGACACAAGGTTATCCAGGACAAGGTCAATACGGCCCCGGCTATAACCAAGGGGCATATGGTGCACCTCAGCAAACGCCGTACCAGCAACCGGGTTACCCGAATCAGCCGCCATATCAGCAACCGGGTTATCCGAATCAGCCGCCATCTTATGGGCAGCCGGCAGGTCAGCCTTCCTACCCACAGCATCCTAGTCAGGGAGGTCCCGAGCAGTATGATGTGCAAAGGCAACAGCATCAGTCGCCGCCTGGTTACGAAGTGCCCTCNCAGTACGACCCGTCACACTACTATCCTGGATCAAACCAAGGGNCCAGAGAATAGTATTGTCGTCTAAAACGAGGAGATGCCTTTTAGCCCCGTCTTTGAGGTGCATAANTTGCGGTGAAACAAATCTCCTGTTGGACGGGATGTAAATACGAGATTTGTTGTGGCGCCGATAACGTCGAATCATTAGTTCCTTTGTAATATCGTTTCTTTGAATTTATTTAGAAAAAAGGAACTTCGTTGACATACAGTTGCTTCAAGGTTAAAAGCCTTCAGAGGTGATGATCGATACAAACAGGCCGCTTTAACCTGATGTCCAAAACAGGGGGCGGCCTTTGCTTTTCCGAAGAACGAGGAGCGTAAATCTTCATGAACAAAGTGTATGAAGCTCTTCACCCGTCCATTTTGAATGTGATGCGTCGTCTTGAATCACAAGGATTCGAAACGTTTGTTGTCGGCGGTTTTCTTCGTGATCTTTTTTTATCCAGAGAAACGTCAGACATCGATTTAGCCACGGCGGCACGACCTGAGGAGGTTGACCGCGTGCTTTGTGATCTTACGGTCATTCCCACAGGCATTCAACACGGCACGGTCACAGTGCTTGTGGGCGACCGATCGATTGAGGTGACAACCTTTCGAAAAGACGGCGCTTACGCCGATCACCGTCACCCTACGACTGTAACGTATTCGGAAACGATTGAAGAAGATCTTTCTCGGCGAGATTTCACTATTAATGCGCTCGCATGGAATGAGAAGCGCGGTCTTCTAGATCCTTACGGCGGCTTTGCTGACCTGAAACGAAGCGTGATACGTGCCGTTGGCGATCCCATAGAGCGATTTAAAGAAGACGCGCTTCGAATTTTGCGCGCCCTTCGACTGAGTTCAGAGCTTCAATTCAAAATCGATTCTGCATGTTCGGATGCGTTGATAAAACACGCTGATTTGCTTCATTTCGTTGCGTGCGAACGGATACGAGAGGAATGGCTACGTTTGATTCAGGGGTCAGCTGCATCACAGGTGATGTCTCAGTACGCAAACGTATTGAGCCTGATGATTCCCGGCATCGCTGAGCTACAGCAAAAAGGCCTTTACGATCGCTCTCTCATGAGATTGGAAAACGTTGTGAAGGATCCCGTTATGCGACTTGCCGCGTTTTGCTATGACTTTGGAGAAGATGCTGCACGGCTGACATCGATGTTAAAACAACTGCGATTTGACAACGCGACAATCGATCGGGTCGTTCGCTTGACCGGTGCAAAAAAATTGACCATTACAACGGATCGTCGATCGATACTAATGGCGCTGCACGAGCTTCAACCGGATTCTTTTTTTGACACGCTCGCCCTTCGTCGCGCAGAAGTGATAGCGGTGCAGCGAGGATGTAGTCAAGGTGATTCTAAAGAGCAGAAATCGAACGACGAAGCCAACAACATCGATCTTATCGAACAAAAAGCGCGCCAAATTCTTTCTTCGGGTGATTATTTGACGCTACGAGATCTTGCCATCAATGGGCAGGATATGCTAGACGCAGGCTATGAAGGCAAAACGATAGGCCAAAAGTTGGAAGAAGCGCTTTTTTCTGTGATGTTGGAAGGTGTTCCCAACACAAAGGACGCTATATTGCGCTCTTTGCAGAAAGAAGATTAGCATCGAAGGCATGTGATGTTGGAAGGCATTCCCAACACAAAGGACGCTATATTGCGCTCTTTGCATAAAGAAGATTAGCATCGAAGGCATGTGATGTTGGAAGGTGTTCCCAACACAAAGGACGCTATATTGCGCTCTTTGCGGTAAGAAGATTAGCATCGAAGACATGTGATGTTAAAAGGCATTTCCAACACAAAGGACACGCATTTGCGTTCTTTGCAGAAAGAAGATTAGCACCGAAGGCATGTGACGTTGAAAGGCATTCCCAACACAAAGGACATTATTCTGCACGCTTTATAGCAGAATGATTAGCCGAAACTTGTTACGGACATAGTCCATGATTGAGAGAAAAGGAGCACTCCGATAACCACTGACAAGCCGAAGAGGACTCCAACCGGACATAGTCCATGATTGAGAGAAAAGGAGCACTAACGGACTCTTCGAAATACAAGCTGAACATTATCGCGATCTGTAATAACGAGGCGATCTTTCTCGACGTTATACGTCATGGAAAAAGAGATTGTTTCAGCATTGTCGAGTTTAAGCAGTAACCTTAGGTTGCCGGAACGGGTAGTGGTGTACGTCAGCCGATCGTTTGCCTGCATATTTCGCAAGGATGCTTGATCTTCCGAAGGAATAGGGGCACTGCCTGCCGAGATATAAAGAGTGCCGTCAGAAGAAAATTCAAACAACATGCCTGCTACATAGCCTTCTTCTTGAGAAGACGTAAGTTCCCATGTTCCTAAGAGCGATTGATCCCTTCCGCAAGCGGATATTGTGGGCAGCGAGAGTATGAGCGCTGCGGTAACAAGCAGAACACCAAGGCGAGATATCGGCGCATTTTTTAATTGCTCTGAATACCTATCCATATTCATTCAATACACAATTCAAGCCCTTCTTTGTACGATGTGTTTCTTATAATCTGCTTTACTTATAAACGACAAAAACGAATATTTTCCAAAATTATACAGAATAAACTACAATTTGTCTCTTTTGTCTCTTTTTTGTCAAAAGGCGATTTCGACGATGATCGTTTGCAAGATCGAATATAGCTGCTCTCCGTTGACGGTGAGACAGCTCCCTTGTATCACCACACTGTCGTTTTGTTGCTTGAGGATAAGATGGGACGGCATCGCCTTGCACGTTTATGAAAAGACGCTGTCCGCACTGCGCGCTGAGTGGCGACAACAAGCCATATTTAGGCATATCCCGGTTTCAGAGAGAGGTGGTATCGCTTAGTTTCATAGAGAAGCAGCGAAGAATGATATGTTTCTATGTCTGAAATGTCACAATCCTGTAATAATAAAACACAAGATGTAGTAGTAAGATCTTAATTGACACCCAATATAAAGTGGTTTATGATGCAGATTCCTGAGTTTGCATCTTTTGTTGAAAAAGTAAGAGAGGAAACGTAAGAATGAGTGTTCTGTCACCTATCATCAAGCGTTATTTTACTAAAGAAATAGAGACTCGTCAGTGTTCAGTTTTTGACTTGTTTGAATGGAAAACGGTCGATGTTACGCTGAAGGACTATAAGACGGGTAAAGTTCTGACCGATATGAGGGGCCTTGAGTTTCCGAAGGACTATTCGCAACAGGCTTGCGATATTATCGCTTCGAAATATTTCAGAAAAGCCGGCGTGCCGGATGAGCGCGGATATGAGCACTCGATGAGGCAGGTTGCTGATCGACTCGTTCTGTTCTGGGTGAAAGCACTCATCGAGGAGGGCATAATCTCACAAGGCAATGAGGCGGAAATTCTTTATGACGAACTGGTCTATGCTTTGCTCTCGCAGATGTTCGCGCCCAACTCTCCCCAGTGGTTTAATACCGGTCTAAAGTTGAAATACGGAATTTCCGGCGGACAAAACCAGCTTTATTACTACGATGAAGAGAGCGGCAAGGTCGTGATGTCAAAAGATGACTATACGCGCACTCAGGCATCGGCTTGCTTCATCATTTCCTATGAAGACAAATTGCTGGGATCTCACTCGATTTCGGATGGGTACGTAACGGAGACGAAGCTCTTTAAGGGCGGTTCAGGCACAGGATCCAATTTTTCCGAGATTCGCGGAGAGGGTGAGGCGCTTTCCGGAGGCGGTCAGTCCTCCGGGCTTATGAGTTTTCTTCGCGGACTCGACCGTAATGCGGGGGCGATCAAATCGGGCGGCACGACACGACGCGCCGCGAAGATGGTCTGCCTCGACATCGATCATCCGGAAATAGAGCAATTCATCACGTGGAAAGCGCACGAGGAAGATAAGGTAATCGCGCTCTCCAAAATGGGCTATGACGCCGACATCGATGGCGAAGCATACCAGACGGTGTCGGGACAAAACTCCAACAATTCCGTTCGGTTTAGCGACGATTTCATGCGCAAAGTAGAGGCGCTTGATCATTTCCCGGAGGCGACGACATGGCTTCGCGGACGCCGTGATAACAGTGTCGACCGTGAAGTGTCTGTTCGCCATTTGTGGAATATTTTCAACCAGTCCGCATGGCGCTGCGCCGATCCTGCACCGCAATTCGATGACACTTTCAACGCTTGGCACACCTGCCCGGCCGGCGAAGACGGTGACGTCGGCGCGAAGCACAATCGTATCAATTCAACGAATCCGTGCGGCGAATACGCCTTTCTCGATGACACGAGCTGCAATCTTGCATCCATCAACATCCTGCGTTTTTACGACGCTAAGGAAGGCGTCTTTGATATCGAAGGATATATCCATCTCATTAATATCGCTCAACTCGTGCTGGAAGCGTCCATCATCTGGGGACAATTTCCGACAGAAACCATCGCACGAAAAACATGGGCATTTCGCGCAACCGGTCTTGGTCTCGCCAATCTGGCGTCTCTCATCATGAGTGTCGGCATTCCCTATGACTCGGAAGAAGCGCGCGCTTTAAGCGGCGCTCTGGCCGGTATCCTCACAGGACAAAGTTACGCCGTGTCCGCCATGATGGCAAAACAATGCGGACCGTTCCCGTATTTTGAGATCAATAAACCGCATATGCTCCGCGTGATACGCAACCACAGCCGCGCGGCGGGCGTGCGTCTTGATGAACCTGAAGGCCTCGGATACTGCCTTCCCATCATCGATCACGCTAGGCTGGAGCGCATGCAATTCGGTTCGCTTGTCGACGCGCTCAAAGAATGCTGGACCAAAGCAGAAGAATGGGGAGAAAAATATGGCTACAGGAACGCGCAAGTCTCGGTAATGGCGCCGACAGGTACCATTTCTTTTGCTATGGACTGCGCTTCGACCAGTATCGAACCGTTCTTCTCGCACGTCGTCTACAAGAAACTCTCCGGCGGCGGCTATATGAAACTTGTCAATCCGATCGTGGAGACGGGGCTTAAGAAACTTGGTTATGCAGAGCAAGAGTGTACCGATATTATGGATTACATCCTGCGAGAAGATGACAACGGCATGATCCTAGACGGCAAAATAGAAGGCGCGCCGCATCTTCGCGAAGAGGACCTACCCGTTTTTGACACGGCCAACCGTTGCGGCACAGGTGAAAGGTATATTCATTATCTCGGGCACGTTCGCATGGTCGCAGCCATTACACCGCTCATCTCGGGAGCTATTTCCAAGACAGTCAATCTTCCAAATGAAGCGACGGTCGAAGATTTCGCAAATGTGGTCCTCACATCTTGGAAACTTGGAATCAAGGGCATTACGCTGTATCGCGACGGTTCCAAATTCGCACAACCGCTGAACCTTCGGTTGGGAGACGAGGACAACGGAGAGACGCCGCTCGAAGATATGCCTTATCATGATCTTCTGAACTACGCGAGAGATGCCCGCTGTAAACTTGCCGAATGCCAAGATGAACTGGGTCGCGGCGACTACATTCATGCACGCATGAAACCGCAAGGTATTCGCATGGGCGTTACCCATCCTGCGCAGATTGAGGATGTCAAAGTTTACATCACGGTAAACCGCGATCAGGACAACGAAATCCAAGAAATTTTCATGACAACGGATCGCGAGGGAACGCTCATTACAGGGCTTCTTAATTCTCTGTCAAAAACGATTTCAGTCATGCTGCAGTACGGCATTAAGCCCACCGCGATTTCTAAAATGTTGCGAGGCCAGAAGTTCGAGCCATACGGTTTTGTTCAAAGACATCCATATATCAAATACTGTTCGTCTGTTTCAGACCTCATCAGCAAAGTTCTCGACATTGAAAGTGGAGATTACTCCCGCGTGCAGGTTCGTCCGAAGACGGAAGACGGTGCTTCCGAACCGGTCTTCAAGCGTCAGATCAGCATGGCGGAGCTCATCACAAAAGATGCGGCTGATACGCCGGATGTGGGCGAGCGCCTCTACGACGGCTCCACCTGTCCGAATTGTTCCAGCACACGAATGGTTCTTAACGGAACATGCAAAGTATGTCTCGACTGCGGCGAAACGACGGGGTGTTCATGATGCCGTCTTTTTGAAATGAAATGTGAAGCGACAACACGGTGCAGTACACAGAGGTGTTGAAGAAGCGAGCGCTTCGCGAACCGATATAATTGCAAAAACAAAAGATAAACCGAGTCGTCTAAAGAGGACTTTACCTGATAAAGGATTACATATACAACGGATACAACAGATACAACAGGATCATCAATGTCATATAAAGCCGGCCGATCCGCGTTTTGTACGATCTTGTGTGCTATAGCCATCCGCGCTTTACTTTGAATGAAAAGAGTTGAGCGCGGATGGTTTTTTTCATAATCCACAGTGCTATAATTAACATATACTGCCTTTTTCCTAGCGAAAAATGCATAC
>JGI24710J26742_10003056_pt1 | contig 14381 bp, 16 predicted proteins | sample BioPla2DNA2_FD_26742 | JGI IMG/M metagenome (IMG submission 26742) | reverse complement strand
GGGCTGCCATAATGAGTAAATTTTTTTCTGAATGGAAGGAAAACAGGGAAAAGGCTTATAAGAATAGGAGCTTTCTTTCTAAATTTTCTGATTACATCGTACTTATTTTAATAGTGTTTTTAGGTATTTCCTTTGTTTATCAGAGCATTACAAAACCTTCTGACACCACAAATAAGCCATCTACAGAAGTATCTACCGTTGACAACAAAGATAACAATATACAAACACCTACTACCACGACACAAAACGATACGCCTAAAACACAGGTTTTCAACCTGTTCCATATCAGTATAATTGATATAGTTATAGTTGTTGTTGCCGCAGGAGCTTATTGTTACATTTGGAAAAATAAGAGAGAGAAAGAAGGTGATAGGTAATGTCTAAAAGTAAAGGTGGGCGTAAAACACGCAGCGAAAAGTTGGAAATTTTGAAAGTTGACCTTCAAAAAAATCTTGCCGAGAGGGTTAAGCTGAATGAGAAAATCAAAGAAATTTCAGCTCAGATAGCAGAAATCGAGCAATACTTTTTGTTGCAGGAAGCCGCAAAGCTGAAGGAAACGCTTGATAAGAAAGGCATTTCTATTGATGACNTAACNAAGGCTATAGAAAGCGGTCAGTTGAATCTGCCGAGCAGTAGTCAAGGGTAAAAGGGGGTTTTTAAATTGAAGCTTGTTGTTGCCGAAAAGCCCAGTGTTGCTAAAGAAATAGCGTATGTCATTGGTGCTGATAATAAGAATACCGGTTATTTTGATGGTAACGGCTATATTGTAAGCTATGCCGTTGGTCATCTTTTGCAGCTTGCGGAAGCTGCAGCGTATAATGAGCAGTATAAAGCATGGTCTATCAGTGATTTACCGATTCTGCCGGACACTTTCCGTTTGACTGTTTCAGAGAGTACCAAAGCTCAATATAACGTGCTTAAAAGCTTGTTTTTAAGGGATGATGTGGACGAGATTATTTGTGCCACTGATGCTGGGAGAGAAGGAGAGCTGATATTCNGGCTTATTTATAATCATATCGGGTGTAATAAGCCTTGTAAAAGGTTATGGATAAGCTCATTGACGGAAGATAGCATTTTAAAGGGTTTTCAGTCCTTGAAGGATATAAAGGATTATGATAACCTTTACGTTTCTGCATTTGCCAGGGCGAAAGCAGATTGGATATTTGGCATTAACTTTACAAGGCTGTTTTCTGTGAAAAATAACAATAAGCTAACTGTNGGGCGTGTTCAAACTCCAACGCTTCACTTGNTTGTAAAGCGTGATTATGAGATTGAGAANTTTGTAAAAGAAAAGTATTTCACCTTGAAGCTTGATAATGGAGCTGCATGGTTTAATAAGGATTCTGATACGGACTGTATCAAAACTAAAGATGAAGCAGAAAGGATTAAGGCTAAATGTACCGGCAAAAATGCTGTTGTTTCGGAAGTCAAGAAAGAGAAAAAAACAGAAAACAGACCGCTGCTTTATAGCCTTACTTCCTTGCAGCAGGACGCTAATAAAAAGCTTGGTTTTTCAGCTCAAAAAACCTTAGATATTGTGCAAAAGCTCTATGAGGCTAAGCTTACTACATATCCACGTACTGACAGCTCCTATCTTTCTGACGATATGAAAGATGATGTTATAGCCACTGTAAACACGTTGGCAGGATTCTATAAGCCGGATATGGTTAATCCTATTATCAGCGAGGGGCTTAACCTTGATAGCCGCATTTTCAATGATGATAAGGTTACAGACCACCACGCTATTATTCCTACAAAGGATATAGCCAAAATGGAAGGTTTGACGTTAACGAAGGATGAAAGAGCTGTCCTTGAATTGATAATAGACCGGTTCGTTATTATTCTTTCAGTACCGCATATCTACAATGTTTTGACGTTCACTTTTGATGTGGAAGGAGAGCTTTTTAAGGCTTCCTCAAAAGAGATCCTTCAAGATGGTTTTAAAAGATTTGTAAAGCNGGATAAAGAANGTGCGAAGGAGGACGCTCCAGAATCGTTTATAGAGGGTTTTTCTTATAAAAAGGGAGATNTATTCAAAGTTTCTTCTGTGTCGNTTGTAGAGCGGTTTACGAAGCCAAAAGAACGGTTTACAGAAGCNACATTGCTTTCCGTCATGGAGAACATAGACAGGGTGATGGAGGATGACGAATTAAAGCAATTTGTCAAGGAGCGTGGATTAGGTACACCGGCTACACGTGCCGGTATTATTGAAAAGCTTATACAGGTGGGCTACATCGAGCGGAAAGGTAAGCAGCTCATTAGTACAAGCTTGGGAAGAAAATTTATCGGAGCTGTGCCGGAAGCTGTGAAGGATATTGAAATGACCGCAGCATGGGAGCAAACTTTATTAGATATTGAAAAGGGGCTTGCTTCTGAATCGGATTTATTGGATGACGTTATCCGTAATGTTACTGCAGTTGTTGCTTTGGAGCGTGACAAGGAAGGGGAAAGGATTGCTATGGATAAGGTGGCTATCGGGGTTTGTCCTCGGTGCGGTAAGAATGTTTACGAAAATAATAAAGCGTTCTCCTGTGAGGGTTTCAAGGATGACCCTAAGTGTTCTTTTTCTATCTGGAAGAATGACAAGTTTTTCTCTGTCAGGGGCAAGACGGTTTCTAAAGACCTTGCTAGTAAGCTTCTGAAAGGTGATAAGGTGCTTGTCAAGGGTTTTAAAAAGAAGGATGGCAGCGGTTCCTATGACGCTTATGTTTCTTTGCAGGACACCGGTACGTATGTTAATTTCTCTTTGGAGTTTCCTTCGGCAGATAAGGCGGCTATCGGGGTTTGTCCTCGGTGCGGTAAGAATGTTTATGAGAATAACAAGGCTTTCTCTTGTGAGGGTTACAAGGATGATTCTAAGTGTTCCTTCGCTATCTGGAAGAATGACAAGTTTTTCTCTGAAAGAGGTAAAGCGGTTTCTAAAGACCTTGCCAGTAAACTTCTGAAAGGTGATAAGGTGCTTGTCAAGGGTTTTAAAAAGAAGGATGGCAGCGGTTCCTATGACGCTTATGTTTCTTTGCAGGACACCGGTACGTATGTTAATTTCCGCATCGTTGAGTATGCGAATCAAAATAAATAGTCTTTGGGTGTTCCCTTTCGGGTCGGGCTATCCGTTCCAATCCCATATTTTGAAACGCTCATAAAACTAACTTGAATATCCCGTTTTCCTCCCGTCAACCAGTCTATTCAAAGTTTTATGGCATTTCAAAACACGTGATTTCCCCTACTATCCCTAACGCATTTGAGCCTGTTTTTACAGGCTTTTTTGCTATGCTGAAAAAGAAAAATTGCTCTTTACTTTTGAAAAATATCTTTCAAAATATGTTGACTTTATACGTATAAATTGCTATAATATACGTATATTCAAGATTTCATCTACTGGATGGACGTACTTACATATGAACCAACAATAAATATTGGGTCTCAAAAATAATATGTTGATGGGGACTATAAATCCCCATCTTCTAATTTTTGTAAAATAAGTGATAAGTCAGCACCTAAATCGTCTCCACCATAAATATTAGTCGGTTCTGCTACTATATCTCCTTGATTTAAAAGCATATTATCAAAATGTTTAAGACTATTATCGTATTTAGGTTTGCAAGGCTTTCTAATGCCATGCGAGTACAATATCTTAGTTCTAAGAACATCAAAGGAGTAACCTCTACCAATCCTATCTACATGTCTAATAACTGAATTTAAAGACTCTGTATAGGCATTAGTGGCTTTATGGTCATAGTAATTGAATATTTCTTCCTTCCAGTTACCTATAGCATTTATAAGTGGCTCAAATGCTCCTATAATATCGTCTGGAATGTTTTTAACCCAAGCATCAAGTACAGTTTCAGCAGTATCCTTATCGTCTATGTCCCATATACTATAAAAAGATTCCTTTAAGTCATAAGCCATACCAAGTACAGGAAAAGATTTAGTCCACGCTTCCATATTTATCTGCTCTTGTATAGTTAAGTCATGCTTTCTCTTTAAGAGTACAAATCTTTCATTTTTCAATACTTTCCTTTGGGTAGAAGTTAAGGTTTTACGAAGGTCTTTTCTAACCTTTTCTAAACCTAAATTAGCCATTCTGACTACATGGAATTTATCAACCACTATTTTAGCCGAAGGCAACACTTTCTTAACTGCTGTACGATAAGGATTCCACATATCCATAGTGACTACTTCTATATTTTCTTTATTATCCATATTTTTTAGATATTCTATTAGAGTTGCTTGTTTACGATTCTTAATTATGTCTATAACTGTATTCTCTGATACATTAGTTATAATACCTCTTGGCTTACCTAAAAGGTGTATTTCATCTATTCCAAGCCATTTAGGAGTAATGGGATTAAACTTACTCTCAAAGTCCTTTATTATGTCATTGAATACATTCTTTATAGTAGGCTCTGTAACCCCTATTTCATTAGCCAAAGAAGAAAATGTACGATTCTTATATACAACCTTATCTTCGATATAGTTTATTAGTCTAATAGTCATTTTTCGCTTTTCATCTATTTCATAGAGTTCTTCAAGCCATGTAGTGCCACACTCTTTACATTTATACTTTTGTCTATCTAATACAAGGCATACTCTCTTTCCATGCATGGGGATATCCCAAAAGTATTGATTCTTTTTAGTGCCATTCTTGACGAAGTTAATAGAGCCACATTTCTTATTTGGGCAACATAACTCTGTAGAATCTTTAGTTTCAACCTTAATTGCATAATCGTGTTCGTTTTCTTTGATTTCTATAGTTTTTAAGTTTTCTAAGTTTAGCAAGTCCATTGGTTCTCCTCCTATGCAAGAAAACAGGCTTTTAAGCCTGTTCCCATTTTTTTATTCACCTATTCCAAAGTGATTATTGAATTCATCCCAATTGTTAAATTCTTTATCTATTTCATAGTAACATCCTGCATAATGTCCATTCTCACAAGTAGAAAAACTGTTGTACTTACTCATAATTTTGTCTTTTATTTCTTTTAATAATTCTTCTTGTAATTCTTCAATTTCACATTCTTTTTCATAGTAAAAATCAATATCTTCATTACCTTTTAAGATTTCTTCCTTTGCTAATTCTTGTGCCAAATTATCTAAAAACCTATCTGTGTCGTCAGAGTCATCAATAAATCCCACTCTTTTGATTTCTTCCTGAACTTTTACCTCTGCTTTTTGTAATAAATTTTTCATAATCTCTATTCCTCCTAAACATTTATTATGTATTTCTTAATTATATTATATATCAACTTTTCCACTTTGTCAACACATTATTTTATTTTTTACTATTTTGTTCTATGTTTTATTTTTTATTAATCAGTTCAATATTTAATAGCCCCTAAATATTTTGGGTGACGGTATGAGAGATTTAAGAACTACTACAAGATACAGAAAGATTGCTGTTAAATAAGGGCTATTCTGCCATTGCTGCACAAGGAGGTTATTAGAGTGAATACAAACATTGAAACTGCAATAAGCGAGCTGCACAAGGTTTTTCATAAGCTTAATGATGTACTTTTTAATAGTGCATTGCCGGAACCGGCTATATTAATCCAGAACAAAGGAAATAAGAAGAATGTTTTAGGTTGGTGCAGCACACAGGAAATATGGGTTAATAAAACCACGCAGGAAAGACGGTATGAAATTAATATTGTTGCCGAATACCTTAACCGTAGTGTTTATGAGGTTGTTTCTACACTGTTACATAAAATGGTACACTTACACAATTTGGTTAACGGTATTAAGGACGTTAGCAGGGGAAACGTATATCACAACAAGAAATTTAATATGCTGCAAACTGCCTATTGTAAATTCTGTGTTTTTTGATATAATAAATATGTGAAGTTTTGAAATTTGAAAGAGGAAAACCCTTGCCTTTAAAGTAGGGATTGTTAAAGAGGAAACCCCTTGCCTTTAAGTAGGGATTATGAAAGAGGAAAACCCTTGCCTTTAAAGTAGGGATTATGAGCCGGTGGGTACTTCCACCGGCTATTTTATTAGGGGGATATATGAATAATTTGCACCTTTACAAAATTGACCTTGAATACATAAAATTCCTGCACAACAATTATGATAACAGGGTACAATATAATTCTGCAAAAGGTAAAGAATATAACGAAAACCGTCCTTATGTCGGCGTTTTGGTGGATATAAACGGTTATCAATACTTTGCCCCATTGGAGCATCCACGACCGCAGCATAAAACCCTTAAATCGAATCCTCATATCATAAAAATTAAAGATGGAAATTATGGTTTAATCGGTCTTAATAACATGATACCGGTACATAAAAAGCTTTTGATTGACTTCGATATAAGCAAAGACCCTAATAAAGATATTCTGTTGACACAATTCATATTCTGCCAGAACAAGGCTAAAATGATTATAGAAAGAGCTAATGAAATATACAGAAAAAGAACTCTTTGCCCGAACTCTTTTGAGGAAAAGGTATATTGCGATTTTAAGAAATTAGAGCAGGGTTTATCTGTATATTGCAGGGATAAGGGAATTGAGCTGCCCTCTTATAATAAACCGGTTAATAAACCTTCTGCCTTATCTGAACGTATAGCCGCCGCCAAAGAAGCAGCAGCTACACAGGACAGGCATAAATTCAAAAATAATACCGACCCCATAAAATAGGGCTGTAATACAAAATCATTTTGCAGCTCCAGGACGACCGGGAAGTTTTGTATTACAAATGAGAAAGAAGTTAAAAATGTAATACAATCGTTTGCAAAGGATCCGGCTGCAGCTGAAATTTTTGTATTACATGATATAAGGCTTTTTAAAGCTTAAATTCCTTCATTGCAACATCTATCATATCTTGATTTATTCCAATATACCGAAGGGTTACTGACGGAGCCGAATGGTTAAATAGCTCCTGCAATAATGCTATATCCTTATACTTTTGGTAGAAGTGATAGCCAAATGTTTTACGCAGCGTATGAGTGCCAATAGAATCCATTCCTAAAGTCTTTCCTACATCATTAAGAATTTTCCATGCTTGGTGTCGGCTTATCGGTCTTACACCGTTATTTTTTTCTCTGGAAGGGAATAGATAGCTGTTATCTCTCATGCCCTTTATGTATGCTGCTATTTCTTCCTGTATTGTGTATAATGGGAATCTCTTGACCTTGCCGGTCTTTTCTTCTGTAATTGTAATGTGGGTTTTATTCTTTACATCTTTCACCTTTAAGGGCAATAAATCAGATATCCTTAGTCCGGTATTTATCCCCATGAAGAATAAAAAATAATCTCTTTGCGACCGTTCTTTAAGTAAGCTTTTAAATTCCTCTATTTTTTCTATCTCTCTAATTGGCTGCACGAAATTCATTTTTCAGACCTCACATTTTCTTTTTTCAGTATAGCGTTTTCCTTGATGTTTTCATCCGTTTTGTCTTATATATATCATGTTAGCATACGTTATGTTGTATATCAATAAATATTACGATTACTGCCGGTTTGCTTTCAGCCCTTATATTTATATCTTTTTAGCGACTTCCTTTTTTAATGAGTGTCACAGAATATAAATTGTGTTGTACTTGTCATAACCTTGTTTTATGCTGTATAATATTTCTAATTAACAATATCTTTTTGGGAGGTTTCTTATGAAAAAACTATTGGCTTTATTTATGGCTATGTTGATTTGCTTTAATTTTGCAGCCTGTAAAGATAAATCGGATAATCAGCCTGTTACTGTTGATGAAGGAGAACAAGCTAATGTGAATTCTGCTACTCTGGCGAAACTTAAAAATTCTACGCCGGAGGAAACGGCTTCCACTTTTTTAAGGGCATTGTGTGAAAATGATTATGACCTGTTTTTACTTGTTTCCAAATTATCAGATAGCGTTGAAGCAAAAGACCGGTTTAATTCAATGCGTGTAGGCTATGATGGGAAAAATTACGAAGATATACCTGTCACTTTAAGCAGCATAAGTGATACTATAGTTGAATCAGAACAGTATGACAAAACCGGAAACAAGGAAACGATAGATAATAAAGCCGCCATTCTAAAGATATTTTTGGCTAAGAATGAGGACGGTACATTTTATTTCAAAAAGATTGAAAAGGATATATAAACTACATGAGCTGCTTACCGGCAGCTTTTTTTTATTGCGAGTGTCACGCTGGCGTGATATAATGATTTCAAATATTATAGTAAAGGATGGGTGATACTCTTGGCTGCACAGGATTATAACGACAACAGGAAAAACGAATTGCAGGATATTATGGCAAAGCTTGAACAGGGTGTTAAGGACGTATTCAATTCTGAAAACTACAAAAACTATCTTTCCGTTATGTCAAAATTTCATAGGTACAGTATCAACAATTCATTGCTGATAGCTTTACAAAAGCCGGACGCTACTTTGGTTGCCGGTTATAAAGCTTGGCAGGAACATAAAAGGCAAGTAAAGAAAGGCGAAAAGAGTATCAGAATCCTTGCACCTCAAACTTATACTGTCAGAGAGGAAAGAGATGTTACTAAGAAAGATGAAAACGGTAATTTCATCTTTGAAAATGGCAAGCCGGTAACTGAAAAACAGCTTGTAGAAGAAAAGCGAATTAGGTTTGTTCCTGTATCGGTTTTTGATGTAAGCCAGACTTACGGTGAGCCGTTACCTTCTCTTAAAAAGGTTGAGGAATTAGAAGGTGTTGTACCGGAGCGTGAAGCTATTTTCAATGCTCTTAAAAACGTTTCTCAAATACCTATCGATTTTATCCATATTTCCGGCAGTACAAAAGGTTACTATAGTCCTACAGAACAGAAAATTTATATCAATACCGGTATGTCCGATATGCAGACCATAAAAACCGGCATACATGAAGTTGCTCATAAGATATTACATGACCCAGAGAAGGACGCTCTTTCCGCTGCCGAATCAAGGAACAAAAAAGAAGTGCAAGCCGAAAGTGTTGCTTATGTGGTTTCTAATCATTTTGGGCTTGATACAAGCGATTATTCTTTTGGTTATATCGCTTCTTGGAGCAACGGCAAAGAATTAAACGAGCTGAAAACTTCATTGAATGAAATACAAAAAGCTGCTGCATTGATTATTGATGAAGTTGAAAAGGAGCTTTCCATACTACGTGAAATACCGCCGTTAACACATGAGGATAAGCTTAAATTAAGCTATGAGTATGGGAAAAAGGCTTTTATGGATGGTAAAGCTGCTGCATCGGCATCGGATAAAGAATTTTTAGATAAAATCGTTGCCGGTTGTGAGGTTGGCGAATCTAAGCCTTATCTTGAAGCATGGAATAAAGGTTGGCATGATATGAACTTGATTAATGAGCCGGTACAGCCTATGCCCGACACATTGAAGGTATCTGACATGATGAAGTACGGCTATGAGTATGTTAAGGATTCTGAAATGCTGCCTTTAGGTAAAGATAAAGCATTGGAGCTTTTCAGTAAGGATGACCCTGTTTATCTGCTTCATAAAGATAATACAGAATCCATACCCCAAAGCATAGATGAAATATCCGAGCATTTTTCAAAGGGCGGTATTGCTGGTATAAAAAAAGATGACTGGATGAATATTGTTGAGTTCAAAGAAATCAGCTCTAAAGCAAGTAGTAATCTGGAACAAGCCATGAATGATCTTCAAGGTTCCGACAAAAAGCCGCTGCTTGATAAGCCTGTTGTTACTGTTCTTTGGAGTGAGCATAACGCCTTTAAAGAGAATGAAAAATATTCCCTTGCCGTTTTTGATGAAAAAATCAAACGCTATGACCGTCAAGTTTTGGAATTAAAGAAAGAAGCAGAAGCCAAAGGCGAATACTACCCCTATTTCAAAACTAAATTTCAAATCGAATTTCCTATGAATGGTGAAAACTATACCTACACTGGCAGACAGGATATAGGGGATGGTGACGGAGGGGTAATTGACCATATAAAGCTTGTCGCAAGCCATGAGCTTAAAGATATTGAAAAATTTAAGCCAGGTGATGAAAAAGCTANAGAGGAAATGAAGTGGGTTCTTGAAACTTTTGTTCCATACCTTGAAAATGTAAAGGAAATTGAAATGACAGAAGATAAAATATCACAGATTAAATCTTCTGTAGATATGTTGGAAGCTGAAAAGGAGCTGACAGAAAAAGAGTTATCTAAAGATGATAACTACAAGTTTTTTTATGCCGGTTCCGGCGGTCAAGACAAAGAAGCTATTCAATTTCAAAAAGAAACCGGTTGGAAAAGGATATGGGGTTCTGATACACAGGGGCTAAATGGTGATACTTGGATAGTTTANAGGTCTGTTGAGGATTTACCTAAGTGGTTACAAGAGTATGCAGCCGCACAAGAAAAATTAGAGCAATATAAACAGTCATTAGTCAAAGATAAGGAAATAGCTCAAAAAGGCAAGCGTTCTACTTCCAAAAGCAGTAAGGGTATTGCTGACAGGATGGCTACAGCGAAGGATAAGGCTAAAAAACAGAGTAAGACTACTACAAAAAGTAAGAAAGAAAGATTGGAGGAAAGATAATCATGGATAGAAATTCGATTTTGAAGGAAGCTATAAGAATTGAGATTGAATTAAGTCAGCTTAAAGAGCCGAATAGTCCTTCAAAAACACATTATATGGTGAAGCTTTCTGATGATTTTTTCAAGGCTGCCGGTTCTGATGATACCAATTCTTTATTGAACAGTATAAAGGTAAAAGATATATCTTTATCCACTCTCAAGGATGAAAAGGGTATATTTGCTTTTACCAGTAAGAAACATGAGTTTCCGAGTTATGAAATAGAGGGTTCCCCCAACACAACTGTAAATGTTCTGCGTCAAGGAAGGGAGTACGCCTTATTGCAAAGAAGCATAACCAAAGAAAATAATCTTCTTAACATTAAAGACCCCACACCTTACATAGTCGTATGGAATTTTAACGCAAAGGACGGGAAATGTAATTGGGGGCAGGGGCATTATTGCAGTAGTCTTGATTCCGGCTGTTCTTTGTATTCTGAAAAGGAAACTTCCTCATTCAGAAACAGAAGTATCAAGGAAAGAGTTTTTGAAGCCCAAGAGAAAGCTAATTCACAACATAACAGGGAAATCGGAAAATCAAAAATTGATAGAACTAAGGAAAACAGTATATAATGAGGGGTGGTGACAATTTTAACTATAAGGTGGTCTGATTATGAATATAGATAAAGAATTTTCAGAGTTATATACGTTTTCAGAAGCAACAAAAATGTATGGGTTAACGGATGGCAGCACATTAAGAAAGGCGGTTCAAAGGGGAAGGTTCAAAGAGGGGGAAATAAAAAAAGTTGGTACTACATGGGTAGTGACAAAGGCTGCAATGGATAGGCTTTACGGAAACAAAAAGGATATTACCAGTAGAATAAAAGACGCCAAAAAGAAAGCTGCCGAACAGAGTACCCCAAATAAAAGTAAGGCTAAAAATGCTCAGAAGGAGTTGTAGTTATGAGTAATGAAGATATATCAAAGGAAATTTCTGAATCTACCTTAGATGACATACGTAAAGAAAAACTTAAAGAGCTTGATACAGATGGTGACGGTATAAACGATTATGACGAAATGTATTACTATAACACAAATCCTTATCTCAGTGATACGGACGGTGACGGTATACCCGATGGGAAAGAGGTCGCTTTAGGCATGAATCCGCTTGAAAGGAATCAAAAGACCAATGATAAAGACCAACAGACCGGCGGTATAGCTGAAAAAATTGCTATTGCTAAACAAAAGGCAGCGGAGCAGGGGCATACAATTTCCCATAATGAAAAGGTAAATCAAAAAGATTTTGAGAGGTAGGAGGGCAGTTATGAATTATTTTGAGAATACTTTAAATTCAGAGAGTGAAACAATCAAGAAGCTTTCAACCGGCGGCATATTAAGTATCGAAGAAAGGGCTTTGCTTTTGAACTTAGAGGGTGACAAACCGGCAGAGCTGATAGCAGAGATAGAAAAGCTTCTTACGGATAGTGACGATGATATGTTTATTACAACGGCCAGAGAGCTTATTGAGAAATTAAAAGGTGAATCCGTAAATATCCAACAAGAGAAATCTTTAGGTAACCCCTTAATATAACTGCTGAAAAGCAGTTTTTTTTCCTATGCTGAAAAAAAGAAAAGTGACGGTTCATTGTTTGAAACCATAGAAATTAAACTGGAAGGTAATAATAGCAGATTCAAATACAACCGTCATCTATGAAAGGGTTAACTATATTTAGGTTCAAAGGGTTTTTAATAAGCTGCAATTACAGGCGGTTTTTTGTGTAATACAAAATTAATCCGGAAATCCTGGCCGGCATGAAAGATTTGTATTACAAGGGTAAGAAGTTAAAATGTAATACAATCGTTTACGAAGGATCCGGCTGCAGCTGAAATTTTTGTATTACATGATAGGGCGTTTTAAAACTTATTGTTATTCGTCACGCTGGCGTGATATAATTGTATGCAAAGAATACCTTTGAAAGTGGGGTTTACACTTATGTATAGTTTTAAGAATGTTGATGTAATCGAAGCTCTAAGAAATATCGTTAAACTGAACACTGAAAACTATCAATCTGACTTCAATTATGATGTTTTGAGGTTAAAGACTGATACCGGCAAGGATTATTTTTTCTTTATGACAAGAGAATCCGGCACTTGGTTATTCAATGAAGAAGATGTTTATAGGGTTAGCAGTCATGCTAATACTACATGGAAATGCTATGCGAACAACGCAGATAACGTAAAGGTATATGCAGTAGAAGTTACTGATCGGAGCAAAGATAGCGTTTACGGTAATATCTATGAAATGGACTACATTAAGAGCTTGGAGGATATAAAAGCCTTTGAAAAGCCGATTCAGTACGTGGATATAGTTTACGATGGCGATAAAAAATTAAGTGTAGACTACGTTACTTTCAATAGCAATTATCAATCCCTTGCTTTAAAATTAGGTAATATCAAGAGCTATTCTTACGTTGCTAAAGATGAAGAAGAACTTTCATATCACTTAAAAATTAATCATTCAATGAGGGAAAAGCAATGTAAGCCCTTCGATATTGACCGCTATATAAATTCTCTTAATAGCAGCAAGTTAGCCAAAGCCGGTTATAAAAAGGACGATATGTATTGTGTTTCTGCCGATGACGCAGTTAAATTAGTCAAGAATACAAATATCCCTGTATACCAATTAAACACCGGCGAAGCTCAAAGCGTAACTTTAGATGTGATATACGCTAACAAATTTCAGAAACCCTTGTATGGCATCAAGTTTGATGATAAAGAAAGGTTAGATATCATCGACAGAAAGGAACGAGCTGCCATTATCAAGCAGTACGAAATTGACAAGGATAAAAATGATAAGCTTAGCAGCTATGGTTATACTGGTAAAGATATGTACCCACTTTATCCTAAAGAAATTGAAAAAGCTTTTAATAATGCTATACCGGTTGTATTGCTTGGCAAAGGTGACAAGGTTACAAGAGCCTTTAGCTTAGAGGAAGCTAAAGAGTACGTAAGGAAAAAGGGCATGGCTGCAATTCATATTAACTACAAAGATACATTCTTAAATATAAATCAAAACAAGGGCATTGCCGGTCGTGTTGCCAATGCCAAAAAGAAAGCTGCCGAGCAATCTAATATATCTAAAATCAACAATATCCGACAAAACGAACGGTAAGGAGCCTATTGGTTATGAAAATAAAAACTAAGAAATTTGTAGAGTTAGATATTTCGGACAATGAACTTGGTAAGTGCTTATTTAATAAAGTTTCTGAAATCTTGGGCTATGGTGCAAATACTTCTTACACTGTAGATGATGAAGGATTTACATACATGGGAAATATTCTTGTGTCAAATAGCCCTCAGATAGCTGCTTATGTAAAAGCTGCCTGTTATTTAATCAATGAAATTCCTTATGATACCCCACCGGTGCAGGATAAATATTCTGAAAAAAGCGTTGCCGGAAGGGTAGCAAGTGCTATAAGAAAAGCTGCTGCAACAAATACCACTTATTCCAACAAAGCAGATAAAGAAGATCACTTTAGTAAGACTACAGCCGGTTAATGAACATTTTCTTTTTCAGTATCGCTAATGCAGCTCTGTAATTATCCTTTGACTTATTTAAGTCTTATTAGTATAATTATGCTATACCATGTTTTTAGGAGTGTTACAGATGAAGCGACTAAAGGATATACCGGAGGAAAAAAGAATTAAAACGAATTTTCCTGTAAGGCTTCCAAAGGATTTACATTCACGATTAAAAGCTAAGTGTGCATTGAACAATGTTTCTATGTCTGATTATATAATCTATTTGATTGAAAAGGATTTGAACAGCGATAGTAAATAAATCATTATTCGACATTTATTGTTGCTGATAAAATCTGTTAATGTTATAATTTAGTAAATAAAAAAGAGCAGACAAAAAGTCCTCATAT
>JGI24710J26742_10003055_pt1 | contig 14382 bp, 15 predicted proteins | sample BioPla2DNA2_FD_26742 | JGI IMG/M metagenome (IMG submission 26742) | reverse complement strand
GCAATAAATGTACTTCTGGTAGGGGCGACAATTGCAGCGGGCGTTAACGAAAAAAAGCAATTACAGCAGGTGGCCGAATGGTGATAGAGGGAGGGGGCTAATACTTTTTATCGGGATCGCCCCGACACCGGGCGGGTTCTCTACCCGGGGTTGTGGCCGGCGGCAACCGTTAGCGCATATACCCCCTCTTCTCAGGGTCAGAACCATGCATCAAGCGTCTTCTGCGTCGGTTTCACCGTGACCCTGGCAAGAGCACCCCTGACCCGATCTTCGGAGAAGTCGTAGCGCCCGCAGAGCATCTCCACGATCCCCTCGAGATCCGGCCTCCCCCACTCAAGGGTGTAATTATCGGTGACCGGCGGGTTTGAGAAGAAGTCCTGGATCGGCCGGGGATCAAAATCTGGCTGTTTCTCGGCGATCACGGACTCAAACTCACCGTTACGGACGATCTTTAAGGCAGTCTTCCCGCCGACACCCCGTATCCCCGGGTTAAAGTCGGTCCCCACCAGTATACCTATCTCGATGAGCTGCTCTCGCGTTATGCCGAGGTGATCGAGGACGGAAGAGAGGACGATCCGCTCGGGGTTTATCGTGACCGTCCGGCCCCGCGCCTTCCTCCGGCCGCTGACCGTGAGGTTGCGCACGAGCACCGGAGACCCGAAGAGGAGCGAGTCGTAGTCCTGCGAGACCGCGTAGGTGACGCTCCCGCTCTGCGCCATATGAGCCGCCTGCGCCTCGCCTTCGCCCGGAGCCTCCACCATCGGGATGCCGAGCAGGCCGAGGAGCTCGTGGGACGACTCTATGACGTGCCGGTCGATCCTGGTCGATGCGGTCGCCTGCTTATACGCCTCTTCCATATCCCCTTCTTTCAGCGCTACCTTCCAGGCCTCGTTTGCCCGGTCGCGGACCTCTCGCCGCTGCTCGATCGTCTCCTGCTTGAACACAGGCGGTTTTCCGTCAAAGACGAAGACCGGCCTGATGCCCTTTTCGAGGAAGTTCGCCGTCCGGAAGAGGATACCGGAGAGGTGCGATGTGACCCGGCCCGCGCCGTTCATCAGCGGGGTGCCGTCAGGTTGCCTGATGATCGAGAGGAACTGGTAGAGAGCGTTATGGGCATCCACCGCGGCTACGCCGGGGAGGTCGCCCCATGTCAACGTCTCCTTGCAGTCTGTCAGAATGTTACGGATAGAAACGCCCATGCTCACCTATACCCGAGGGAGTGAGAAGTCATGAAGGTGGCGGTTCACCGGTACATCCGCCGGGAGAGTCCGTCGACTATCTCCTCGATATGCCCCATGGTGTTGTCATATTTGGCGCTCATTGTCTTCCCCATCTCTTCAATATTCACGCGCATGGTGCGCTCCCGCTGCGCGACGCTCTGCTCGAGCCGTATGACTTTTAGTCCGAGTGATATGAGCAGTCCCCCGAGAGAGAGCATCATGAGCGTCGCAGCGACTGCAATGAGCAGATCCTGCCAGAATCGCATCACCAGCACGACGGTGGAGGCCACCATCACGATGGTGAGAACTATGTCGCCGATGAGTTCGCGAATCTCCATATTTTAAGATGATGAGGATGCATTAATTAACCTACCTAAAATGAATGGAGTTACATAATGCAGATACGCGACTGGCTGCCGTTTCTTGGAATGCCCCTCATGCTTCTCTCTGTCCAGATCATCGCTATCGTCCTCGTTACGCCCATGCAGGCGGCGGGATTCATGGCATTTGAAGACCCTGAGTCGGTTGCAAATCCCCTCATCTTCATAGGGATGCTGCTCATCTTCACGCTGGTCCTCCTCCTCCTGATCCGGATCGGGGGGCGGCGCTTCATCAGTCTCTTCATCGGTTTTGCCATATTCATGACGTTCCTCTATATCTTCGGCGCACTCTCCGCCCTCGTGCCCGGCGCGGCCGGTGCCGCCGCCATCGGTGCGGTCATAGCGGCCGGGGCGGCGACCGCGCTCCTCTACCTCTACCCGGAGTGGTATGTCATCGACGTCCTCGGGGTGCTGATATCGGCCGGCATAGCGTCAATATTTGGTATATCTCTCTCTATTCTGCCGGTATTCGTGTTGCTCGCGCTGCTCGCGGCCTATGACGCCATATCGGTGTACCGGACAAAACATATGATCACGCTCGCTGAAGGCGTCCTTGAGGCGAAAGCACCGATCATGGTCGTCGTCCCGAAGAGGATGGACTACTCGTTCCGGACGGAGGGACTCAACATAAGCGAAGGAGGGGAGCGCGGCGCGTTTGTCATGGGGATGGGCGACCTGATCATGCCCTCCATCCTCGTGGCATCGTCGCACGTCTTCGCGGGCGCGCCCGCCATCCTCGGCCCCCTCTCCGCACCGACGCTCGGCGCGATGACAGGATCGATAGCGGGGCTTGCCGCGCTCCTCTACTTCGTCAATAAAGGTAACCCCCAGGCGGGCCTCCCGCCCCTGAACGGGGGTGCTATTCTGGGGTTTCTGATCGGGGCGGTTCTTGCCGGCTCGTTTGCCTGGTGTCCTCTCTGTACCTGAGGAGCAGGTCAAGCACCCCCTCCACCCCTTCACCGGTGAGCGTTGAGACCGCCGGGTAGCCCTCGATCCTCCTGATATCCGCCTTGTTTGCGACCGTCACCACCGGGACGTCGACGAGCCCCCGCAGTTCACTCAGGAGCGCAACCTGGTCGTCGAGCGCGTAGCCGCAGTGCTCGCTCGCGTCGATGATGAAGAGCACGAGATCAGCCGTGTTGATGATGGCGCTCACCGCCTGCCGCTCGATGGGGTTCCTCTCCTCCGCCGGGCGCTCAAGGACGCCCGGGGTATCGATGAACTGGATCCGCTCCCCCCGCCCGAGATCGCGGTGGCCGACGATGATCCCTTTTGTCGTGAAGGGGTACGTGGCGATCTCGGGTTCTGCCGTGGAGACGAGCCTGATAAACGACGACTTCCCGACGTTGGGGTAGCCTGCCACGACCACGGTGAACTCGTCCTCGCTCACGTGCGGAAGTTTCCGGAGGATGTTTCTGGCCTCATTGAGGAATATGAGGTCTTTATCGACCTGGTGGACGACCGAGGCGATCCGGGCTACGGCCTGACGGCGGAGCTGATCGGTATCGGGCGCCCGGCGCATGGTGCGGGCGTAGCCGGAGCCGATGGTCCTGACCTGATCTGCCGCCCAGGTGACTGCACCGAGGGATTTTTTCAGCCGGTCGAGTGAGACGAGTATATCGGCCACCTCCCGGTAGAAGGGAGGGAGACGCTCAAAACTCGGGAACGCGCTGACCACGCTCTTCAGTTTATCGTGGATGGCGCTTGTAACCGCCCTCACGAACTCTTCGTTTGCCCGATCGACGTTGGTCTTGAGTTTCTTCTTTGCCGCTGCTCTTCGGAAACTGCGGTCGATCACCTCATCAGCCGTCGGAATGGTCGGGATGGTTTCAAACTCCACTGCACGCACAACCTAATGTATTTAAACAACGTATTATGACTGATAGTTATGGATCTCTCCCCGATTCAAAAGGATATCCTGATAACCCTGATTACCCTATACCATCAGGTTTCTCATTCTATTAAAGGTGAGGAGATTGCGGATGTACTGAAGCGCAACCCCGGTACTGTCCGCAATCAGATGCAGGCATTGAAGGCGTTAGGGCTTGTAGATGGCATACCCGGCCCGAAGGGCGGTTACAGCCCGACCGCACGCGCATACAAGGAGCTGAACCTGGCCGACCTTGAGCACCAGTCCGAGGTGCCGATCTACCGTGACGGCGAGAAGGTACGGGGCGTACGTGTCTCCGAGCTCAATTTTACCACACTCTGTCATCCCGATCTCTGTCATGCGATGGTCACGATCATCGGGAGCGTGAAACTCTTCAAGGTGGGGGATATGGTCTCGATAGGGCCTACACCGGTGAACAAGCTCCTCGTCCGGGGGGAGGTCTTCGGGATGGACGAGAACCAGCAGATGCTCCTCATCAGTGTATCCGAGATGATATCCCTGCCAAAGCAGACGATCGAGCACTACATGAGCACCCCTCTCCTGACCCTGCCGCTGGACGCCACCCTCCGCGATGCGGTCCACCTCTTCAGCACGCACCATATCCACGGAGCGCCGGTGGTGCAGGATAACCGCCTGAAGGGTATCGTGACGTTGAGTGATGTCGCCCGGGGTCTTGACGAGGGGCGGACGCTGGATTCGCCCGTCGCTGAGGTCATGACTGCTGATGTGGTTGAGGCGCCGCCGTCGATCCGGCTCTATGAGCTCGTAGGACGGTTCAAGGAGCGCGAGATAGGGAGGTTGATAGTTGTCGAGGATGGCAGGCCGATCGGGATCGTTACACAGACAGATATAATCCGGGTCTTTCCCTCACTTTGATACCCGTCCCGTCCTGAATTTCCTGCATCAACCCCTTTATGACGGATAACTATTTATATGAGAATACCAATGGTGCTTCTGTAAAACGTGCTCTGTTTGAGAGTACATTTCACAGAGCTCAATGAAAAGGGGGAAATGAGATCGTGACTGATATACCACTGGCGCCTGTTGGCAGAATTGTGAAGAAATCCGGTGCGGAACGGGTGAGTTCCGACGCCAACGAAGAGCTTGCAAAATTAATGGAGCAGTACGCTTCAAGGATCGCAAAAGAGGCGATCAAGCTGGCAGGCCATGCTGGCAGAAAGACGGTTAAGGCAACTGATGTCCGGATGGCAGCCGAGACCGTGAAGTGAATCAACACCAATCTCTTTCTTTTCGGTCCGTTGGCCGGCATCTTGAGAGGAGTCTGCGAGGCGCGTACCTCACGTGGTCAGTGGATTCTGCAAGAGGGGAGTGGGGGATGGTCTCTCTCCCCCGGATACAATCGATCTCTTACCCGAACCGCTTCGGGTCCGTCTCAATATCGATGATGACCGGGGCATTCATCGATATCGCCTCCCGGACTGCTCCCTCGAGTTCCTGTGGCCGGGTCACGCGGATACCGGTGGCGCCGCAGGCCTCGGCATAGGCGGCGAAGTCAGGGTTCGTGAGATCGATCCCGTAGGGCGGGTAGCCTTCCTCCCGCTGCTCCTCCCTGATCATGGCAAGCTCACGGTTGTTCAGGACTACAACGATGATCGGGAGGTCATACTTGACCGTTGTTATAAAATCAGCCATGACCATGGAGAACCCGCCATCCCCGACGATGCAGACGACGGTCTTATCGGGATAGGCGAGCTTTGCTGCGATCGCTCCCGGGAGGCCGAATGCCATCGTTCCAAGGTAGCCTGACATGGCAAACCGCTGGCGCTTCATCCGGAAGTTCCGCCCGAACCACCACTGGTTATCCCCGACATCGATCGATATGAGTGCATCCTCCGGCAGGGTCTCAGAGAGGATCTTCATGATGTAGGGCGGGCGGATCGGGACCGCTTCCGGATCGGCCTCCCGGTCAAGCCGGTCGGACCACTCCCGTTTCTTGTCCGCGAGCCACTTCCGGCCGGCCTCATCCTCCCGTGGTCGGACCGCCTCGACGATCCGGGGGAGGGCGACGGCGCAGTCGCCCCAGGCCGCGGCGACGAGCGGGTGTTTTCCAAGCTGGGTCGGGTCGATATCGATCTGGACGGCCTTCTTCCCCGGCGGTATGTTGGTGTGGCCGGAGAAACTCATGCCGCAGGCGATGACGAGGTCGGACTTCAGGACGAGCATAAGGGCGTGAGGCGTCCCGAGCTCCCCGTGCACCCCGGCAAGCCACTCGTTTGCGTCGGGGAGGATACCCTTTGCGCGCAGAGTGGTGACGACCGGCGCCTGGAGTTTCTCTGCGAGGTCGAGGACCGCTCCGGCAGCGTTCATGGCCCCGAACCCTGCGAGGATGACCGGGCGCCTGGCGCCATCGATCGCCTCCACCACCGCCCTGATGGCCTCATCGGTCGGCGCAACGCTGACCGAGGGGAGGCAGGTCTCGCGCTCACAGTGGGCCGGGTCGAGCGGTGCGGCCTGGATGTCGTTTGGGATAGAGAGCTGGGCGACACCGCGGTCGACGATGGCGTAGCGCAGCGCGCGGGTAAGAAGTTTGATCGCCATCGCCGGGTCGACGATGGTGTTATTGAAGACGGTTATGGGGCGGAAGAACGCATCCTGGTCGATCTCCTGTATGCCGCCGGGGCCCCCATACTGCATCTTCACCTGCCCGTTGATCGAGAGCACGCTTGCCCGGTCCTCCTTTGCATCGTAGAGCCCGGTAGCGAGGTTCGTCGCTCCCGGTCCGGCGATGGTAAGACAGACCGCGATCTTCCCCGTGAACTTGTTGTAGGCCGATGCCGCCAGCGCCGCGGTCTCCTCGTGCCGGACAACGATGTAGCGGACACCTCTGTTCTTCCGGACCGCTTCAACGAGTGGGAGCGACGATGCGCCCGGGATACCGAAGAACAGGGTGATCCCCCAGGCTTCGAGTTCTGCTATCAGCACATCGGCCACGGTCGTGGCTGACTCACCGGGTGTGGTCTTCGTCATTCGCCTCCCTCCTCATACCTGCGGCCCGTAAACGCTCCTTCTCCGGCAGGATGCCGCCGGCTTCCCCGGAGATACTCCGTGCCCATCGTGTCATATCTTTCACGCTCCGAAGATGACACCCCGGCGTAACCTGCATCCACGCATATATAACTGTCCCATGGGATGGTACTCCGGGGAACTTTCATCGGCTCAAATCAGGTGCTTTTGAGAAAAACAGGTTGTAAATAGTTGCAGGGTAAAACCTCGGGTGTTCCCCCCTTCACACAGCGACGCCCAGGTTTCTTCCCGTCTCTTCGTCCAGGGCCCAGAGGATAAATTTGTCGACCGATGGGAACGGACCGGCCTGAAGAGCACACAGATCTTCTTCCCTGGTGTCGAGCCTTTTTATCGCCGCCTCTTCCCCGGGCAGGTGCGCGTACCTGACCTCATAGGCCGGCTCCGGGCCTCTCAGCTTCGGGTGTTGTGCTCTCCCATAGGCGATGGCAACGGCCCATTCTTCATCGCTGATATCTACATAGACGGTTCCAAGGAGCATCCCCCCGGAACTTCGCACCTGAGTTTTTGACTCAAACGATTCGGCAGCGCGCTTCACAGAATCCACCGGAGAATATCCAGAGTATCGTACCATTCTTCACCTTCCTATCAATTATTTTTTATCTGCATCTTTCCAGGTGTCCCGGGTCCGTCCGGGGCACCGTGCGGGAGATCCGGCTCTCAGACCCGGGAGCGTTTGTTACCGGAATCGGAGGGGGCCGGCCCCGCACAAAACAAATTTATTGTTGTTAACACTATTAAACTTGATCATAATTCTGCCGGGCGATAGTGCTCCACATTTATGGTCCCGGTCAATCGTGACCGGATCGGGTTATGCAACCAAAAAAAACCGTGCGAGGGAGCCTCCCGGCTCCTCCTTTCAGGACTCGATCTTTCTGAAGAGGTATGCCCCGACGACGATCATGAGCGCGGCGGAGGCTGCCAGGACGACAAGACACGTGAGCGGATGGATCTGGGCGGTGCCCGAGAGGCCGTAACGGATGCCCTCGACGCCGTAGGTCAGGGGGTCGGCGAGCGTCAGCGGCCGGATGTAGTCGGGCACGCCGTCGATAGGGAAGAGTGCTCCCGAGAGCCCGAAGATCAGGAAGATGATGAAGTTCATTATGAGCTGGAAGCCGTGCATATCCTCCATCCTTGATGCGATGGCTATCCCGAGCGCGGTGAAGGTCACGCCGATCAGCGCCATGAACCCGATGGCGATCAGGAACCCGGTGATGCTGATCGGGTGAAGCCCGATTAAGAGCGCAAGCACCATCAGGATCAGTCCCTGGATGACCGCTGCCGTCGCTCCCCCGAGCGTCTGGCCGATCATGATCTCAAGCCGCGAGACCGGGGCGACGAGCGTCGCCTTCAGGAACCCGAACCGCTTATCCCATATGATCTGGATCCCGGAGAAGATCGATGTGAAGAGGACACTCATGGCCACGATGCCGGGGATGAGGAAGTCCATGTAACCCTCCTCCATGCCGGGGATCTGGACGACCGCGTCCAGCCCGAACCCGAGCACCAGCATGAGGAAGAGGGGCATGCCGAGGCTGCCGATGATCCTGCTCTTTGAGCGCAGGTAGAGCCTGACACTCCGCAACCATATGGTGTAGACGATATCCATTCCTACCGCCTCCTCGCCCGGTGGGCCATGCGCATGGACTCTTTGCTGTCCGCCCCCTCATCCCGGATCGTCCTGCCTGTGTAGTGCAGGAAGACATCCTCAAGCGTCGGTTTCCTCACCGAGAGGGATGTGATACCGATACCGCTCTGGTGGATGGCGGTCACGATCCCGGGGATGTGCCTGTCGGCCTCCTGCAGGTGGATCGTCACCGATCCGTCATGCTGCTCGATCGCGGAGATCCAGGGAGCGGTCAGGAGGCCGGCGATCGCATCAGGGTCGGGGGAGGTTATGGTGACGATATCGCCGCCGATGGAGTTCTTCAGGTTCTCTGCGGTATCGAGTACGACGATCGTCCCGCGGTCGATGATCGCCACGCGGTCGCAGAGCCGGTCGGCCTCCTCCATGTAGTGGGTGGTGAGTATGATGGTGATGCCTTTCTCCTCATTCAGCCGCGCGATATACTCCCAGAGGTGGTTTCGCGTCTGGGGGTCAAGGCCGAGCGTGGGTTCGTCCAGAAAGAGGATCTTCGGTTCGTGGAGCAGCCCCCTGGCGATCTCAAGGCGCCGGCGCATGCCGCCCGAGTAGGTCTTGACGAGGCTATTCTTTCGGTCGGAAAGCCCGACGAGGGTCAGGAGTTCATCGATGCGCCGCCGGCGTTCCTCACCGCTGATCCGGTAGAGGCGACCGTGGAAGTCCATGTTCTCATACGCCGTCAGTTCTTCATCGAGGCTCTGTTCCTGAAAGACGATGCCGATGGATCTGCGGACATCGTCTTCCTGCCCCACGATATCGTAGCCGTTGATCGTCGCCGTGCCCGATGTGGGTCTTTGTATCGTCGCGAGCATGGAGATCGTTGTGGTCTTCCCCGCCCCGTTCGGGCCGAGGAGCCCGAAGATCTCACCGCTCGCTATGGAGAACGATATCTTGTCGACGGCGACGAGGTCGCCGAAAGCTTTCGTCAGGTTACGCACTTCTATGGCCGGCGGGGGATCGGCTCTCCCGGAGGTGTTTGAATGGCTCATTCTTCACTCCTCCGGCGGTTCCTCCGGATCGACCTCAAAGATCCGGAGCATCTCCTCTGCGATCCTCTGGAATTTATCCGTCTTGACGACGGCAAGCCCGCGCCCCTCATGGCCGAGGACCATCAGTGTATCGCCGGGCCTGATATCGAAGGTCTCCCGGGCATCCTTCGGTATGACGATCTGGCCGCGCTCACCGACCCTGACCGTCCCGAATATGTATCTTCTGCTGCCCTGGTCGTGGCAGCGGTGGTTATCGTGGGACATGATCTCTCCTCGCCGTAGATCAGATTATTCATACAAGTATGATTTTTCATACGATATGAACCCCTCGATCGTGCACCTCCAGCATGAACGAAGGTACTGCTTCAGGGATTCTGGCGGATGGGGATCGTTGTTTGAAAAAAGAGATTATTCTGCCCGGCGCTCTGCTTTCTTCGCCGCCAGGCGCTCGATTGCAGCGATATCGATGCTCCCGCCGGTCGCAAGCTTCCCCTGCCAGACCGCCCGGTCGACGAAACCTCTGCCGATATCGTTTCGTATGATGAGCGTCGTGTAGCCGTCCGGTGATCCGACCGATCCGGCCGAGACATCTGCATCCACAGCCGTGAAGTCGGTGCAGACCAGGCACCCGGGCCGGATGCACTCCTCAAGGTCAGCGAGCGGTATGGATATCTGCTCCTCATTCTGGAGGTAGACCTCCAGCTTCCCCTTGATATCCAGGCGACGGATATCCCAGGGATCGATCCGGCGCTCCGACTGAAGTTTTCCCTCGACGAGCTTCTCATAATCGAAGGTCTCTGTGCAGAAGAGACCTATCACGAGCCTGATCGCCTTTGCGTAGGGCCGGAGGAGGTCGTGGTCGCTCTCCCGGATCGCCCGCGTCGCCTGTGCCACACAGGGCACACCCACGACGGCGATCCGCCGGTACTTCCGGGTGACAACCGCTTCCTTGAGGGCTGCGAGCAGTGGCACCCACCAGGAGTAACGGCTCCCGGCATGCTGGATGAGCGCATCGGAGGATGTGATGACCGCTGAGGCGGGCTTCATCGTCCAGGGATCCCTCGTCACCGTGACGACCGCATCGATCAATCCCTCATCGAGGGCGTTTACGAGGATAGCCGTCACCGCACCGCCGCTCTGCTTGCGCTCCACCGGTATGACCGCCCGGGCCGCGACGATATCCTGGTGGGCCCCGAGCATCGTCCCCCGGAGTGCGAGGTCAACCCTCGGGCAGGCCGCGTAGCATGCCCCGCAGGGCACGCTGTCGTTCTCGGCCTTGCAGTATCCGATGTTCACCGGCGCATCGGTCTTCCCCGGTTCGAACCTGAGGGCGTCCGCCGGGCAGACCGCCACGCACGCACCGCACCCGGAACATAGCCCGGTGACCCAGACCGCTGCTTCCAGATCCTTGTATGTCTTTGTATCCATCCCTATCACTCCCACGTATATTTTCCCGCAAAGGGCCTTGCGCTCGCAGGGACAATCCGGGTGTAGTCAGCGTTGATGAGCGGTTCAGGGTCGAGACCGAACTCGCCGGCAAACTCCCTGATCACCGGCGCGATCCTCGCCCGGTCCTCGTCGGTGAGCGGCACCTTCTTCGCTCCTGATGCGAGAGAGGCATCATCCACATCACCGCGGATGATGATCTCTCCTCCGTGGATCCCGCTCCCGATCCCGCGTGCGTCCATGGTCTCGTTGAGGTCGAGGACGATCAGGAGACCCCCTGCCATATACTCGCCGAGGAACGTCCGGGCAGCCCCCCCGACGACCAGTATGGGGCGTTTCTCCTCATACTGTTTCATGTGGATCCCGCCCCGGTAACCGATGTTATCGCGGACGAAGATCGTGCCGCCCCGCATGCTGTGCGCGACCGCGTCGCCGGCGCTCCCGTGGATAACCACCTTCCCGGAGTCCATGGTGTTGCCGGGCGCATGGTCGGCGTTACCGTGGACGATTATCGTCGGCCCGCTCATGAACATCGCGAGGTCGCCGCCGGGAACACCGTTGATGGTGATGGTCGCGTCTCCCTGGAGACCGCTACCGATGAACCGCTGCCCGAGGACACCGTTTACGGTGACCTCACGGGCACCGTTCGCCAGGGCTTCCCGGATCTGCTGGTTCAGGGGAGTGTAGTGCATATCCTTCGCATCGATGGTAAGAGATTTTGCCATGACGATCACGCCCCCACCGATTTGACATCGAGAACCCTGAGCAGGTTCTCATCGAGCATGTAGCCCCGGAGCCGGTCGCGGTTGCCGCGCAGGCTCTCGATGCTGTTGATGCCGGCCGCGCCCATCAGTTCGGTGATCTCCATCGTCCAGGCCCTTATCAGGTTTGCGACCTGCTTCGATGCTACATCGGGGTCGAGGCGCTGCACCAGGTCCGGGCGCTGGGTTGCGATACCCCAGGGACAGAGACCCTGGTAGCAGTTCCCGCAGACCCGGCACCCCATCGCCACGAGCGCCGCCGTCCCTATGTAGACCGCATCGGCACCGAGAGCGATCGCCTTTACGACGTCCGCGCTCTCCCTGATACTGCCGCAGGCGATGAGGGAGACCTCGTTTCTGAGCCCCTGCAGGGAGAGTTCACGGTCAGCGCTCGCGATGGCGACCTCGAGCGGGATGCCGACGTGGTCGCGGAAGACCTTCGGTGCTGCGCCGGTGCCGCCCCGGAACCCGTCGATGACGACGGCGTCCACCGATGCCCGGGCGACGGCCGCGACGTTCTCGGCGGTGTTGTTGACGGCCGCGATCTTCGCAAAGACCGGTTTCTTCCACTCTGTCGCCTCCTTGATGGACCGGACGAGCTGGGAGAGGTCTTCGGTGCTGTAGATATCGTGGTGCGGTGCCGGGCTGATGGCGTCGCTCCCCTCCGGTATCATCCGGGTTCTTGAGACGTCTTTACTGACCTTCTCCCCGGTGAGGTGGCCGCCGATGCCCGGTTTTGCACCCTGCCCGAGCTTGATCTCGATCGCGGCACCGCGTTCCAGGTAATCGATGTTCACGCCGAACCTGCCCGATGCGACCTGGACGATCATGCGGTCCTGGTAGGGGTAGAGCCCGGCGTGGAGCCCGCCCTCCCCGGTGCCCATGTAGGTTCCGGTCTCTTTTGCCGCCCGGGCCATCGATATCTGGGCGTTGAGGCTGATCGCCCCGTAACTCATGTGACCGAGCATGATCGGGGTCTCTAACATGAGGTTCGGGGCGAGGGGTGTGGCGAGTTCGACGTCTCCACCCGGGTTTCTCCGGAGTTCCAGTCTTGACGGCTTCTTCCCGAGGTATGTCCGGAGTTCAACGGGTTCGCGGAGGGGGTCGGTCGGGGGTGTGGTGACCTGGCTCGCATCCAGCATCAGGTGGTCGAATATGACCGGGAGGTTTGAGACGCTCCCCATGCCGGCGAGGATGATCTTGCCGGTCCGGGCCTGATTGTAGATATCCTCCCGTGTCTGCCTGGTCCAGACGGGGTGGTTCCGGTAGTCGCAGGGGTACTCTTCAAGGCTGATGGCGTCGCGGGGACAGTATGCGAGGCACCGGTGGCAGGCTGTGCACTTCCGGGAGTTGATCAGGATCCGGTCGCCGTCGCGCCGGAAGACGCCGTACGAACAGTTCTCGATGCACCGCTCGCACTCCATGCACCGGTCACGGTCGATCGTGACCCGGTAGCGGAGTGGAATGCTTCCTATGTTGTTGTTCATGGGGCAACCCTCCCGATAACCGGCTCTCCTGCGGCCGGCATCGTGATCGACTCGACCCCGGGTTCCATGGCCCGGATGGCCGCTTCTTCGCTTGCTATGTAGAGGCGGTCGCCGCACTCACCGACGACCATCGGCCGGAGTTTGCCCCGGTCGGTGAATCCGACCATCATATCGGGGTTTGCCGCAAGAACGGTATACGGCCCGTTCATCGCCGCGGATCCGTACGCGAGCCGCAGGGCGCGGTTCAGGTCCGCCTCGGCCTCCGGCATCATGTCGATATCCTTCCAGTAGGGTGGGGCGATCGCGCGGATGGCGAGGTCGATATCAAGGCCGTGTCGCCGCACTAAGAGATCGATCACGTAGGTGATGAGCTCGCTATCGGTCTCGAGCGAACAGGTGTACCCGAAGCTCTCGATGTAGCGCCGGTTGGTCCCGTAGGAGGTGACCTTCCCGTTCTCCACGACACTCCAGTCGTGGAGGTTGAAGGGGTCAGGTTGCTCCCACCGCCCGGGGTTGTTCGTCGTGTACCGGTTGTGTGCAAGCCAGAGGTAGCCCTCGTAGTCCTCGATCCGGTAGAAGTTCGCCACATCCTCCGGCCAGCCGCTCGCCTTGAAGACGCCGACGTTCATCCCGGATGAGACGACCTGGGCCCCGGGTACACCTGTGTTGATCTGCATCACAAGGTTCGTGATGACATCCCTCTCCGGCGATGCGCTCCCGGGCGCGAGGGAGGGGTCGGGCACAAAGAAGTAGCGCCAGGGGGTGGTACAGGTCGCCCGGAGATTCGGCTGGTCGTAGGTCGGGATCGCCTCATCGTGCTCGATCGTCCCCCACGCTTCCAGCATTGCATCGACAACCGCTCTGCCGTCATGCGCGTTATCGAAGAAGACATGGAGCGCGTAGCAGTCCTGATACTCAGGGTATATGCCGTATGCCACGTAGCCCGCCCCCTCGCCGCTACCGCGCTCGTTCATCATGGAGAGGGCCTGCCGGATGCCTGAGCCATCCATCATCTGGCGCCTCCTATCCATTACACCAAATATGCCGCACATTGTAACCTCGGAAAATTAACGTTCAGCTATACTTTTATAGAACTCTGCTCGATCTGTTTGTGTCAATAGATATTTATCCCATCGGATAAAAGTTGACTCCCGCGTGTCCGGTGGCGCTACTTCTGTGATACCTGGAGAGACCAAACAGGATAATGTCGGGTTTATATCGATCTCCCCGGCATGCCAGAGGGCGCCGCAATTCCTGTCCAGCCGGCACCCGGGCGCGATACCTATCCTGCCCTGCCGGGNCGTTTCACGCTACCGCGTCCTCTCCGTAGAACGGTGATGGGAGCGTNGGGTATGCGCGGTATACGTGGCGGTATACNTCGTCTGCNCTGGCCTGCACGTCGCCTTCGGTGTAGTGATCCACCGGGAGGCCGGTTGTATCGTTCCACAGGAAATCCCGGATGGTGAGCCGGACGGCATCCCGGGTTGCCTCTTTCTCACGCCAGTGATCGATGTGGAGCCTCTC
>JGI24710J26742_10003048_pt1 | contig 14400 bp, 16 predicted proteins | sample BioPla2DNA2_FD_26742 | JGI IMG/M metagenome (IMG submission 26742) | reverse complement strand
AATATTAAACCTCTCGCACAAAAGTCTTACATCATGAACATCATTTTCATCATGCTCATACCCCAAATGAAATAAAACTTGCTCTTCGGCACCAATACACTTTACCACTTTATCACCTATTTTCCCAATACCACTAAATACACTAGCGGGATATGTTTCTCCCTCAAAAATAAGATTTCCTTGCTCGTTATACTCAAATATATGAAGATCAATTATCCTATCTTTAGCGTCCTTCCAAACCGTATGATCTGTGGTTGTATATGCTTCTTTAATTTCAGAAAAGCCTTTTTCTTTTATTATATCTATAATCTTTTTACTATTGATTCTCTCCACAAACAAATCTATATCGTTATGGGCTCTTGTTTCCTCTCTTAAGAGAGCATCAACTCCCCAACCACCGTCAAGCCAAATATCAATCCCGTTATCTTCTGCATATGAAATTATCTCAACGGCATCTTTTTCATTTACCATGAAATCTCTCCTTTCAAAAATCGTATTATTAAGTTAAATAAAGATTGAGGCATTAAACCTTTCATGATGTAATGCATCTGCTAGCAAACAATTCTACACAAGAGGGCAATGTCCTATACAATAAATTATACCATTCAAATACCCAAAATACAACAAAAATCAATACATTTATAATTAAATTCACCAATTATAATAGCTTTTTCCCATATTGTGTCCATACTTGAAGTACCATTAATAGTTTCACTCCTGTTACTATCAAGCGACATATTACTATTTTACAATACCAAAGCTTGTTAAAATGTATGTTTTCTATCGAGGTAACGGAAACATTGTTGTTGGTAGTAATATTACTATTGTCAACAAGCAGGAAGCTAGTTTAAAATCTGTTTTTCATGATATTATCCGTCCCTTCCTCTTTTATAAATCTAGCCCACAATATCTTAAGATTTCTGTGTTTAATGTTTTGCGTCTTTCAAGTTCAGTAAAAACTTCATTGTACCATTCAGTTTCGTTAAAACACTCATCGACCATTTCTTTTCTAACGGTACTATTTTGTGAAACGCTTTAACCTCTTCTTGATAAGAATGGCATATCCCTTCATAATCTTCCAGTTCAAAGAGTACTTTTTTTAATATCAAAACTTTTCTTTTTATATATTTCTTTAAATTTATTGTTGAGTCTACCTAAATATTCATCGGCATTACTAAATTTTATTTGCATCATTCCTTCAGAATCAAAATCTATAAGTTTTTCATTATACCCTAAACCGTGTGTAATGTCATATTTTCAAAGGTAATCAATTACAGCATTAATTGAACTTGCACTATTCAATACAGGCATTATCCATTGTTTTGTAACCTCCAGAGATCGCCTAAAGGAGTTAAGTATAACTCTATTATCGATTCGTTCAAGCCCAAATCACATTATACCTTTTCTATAATCCATATCAAGATCAAACGGATGTGATTTTCTACATATAGTACAATTATCTATAAGCCAATTTGTATTTATACAAGGAATAACTGACAATCCAATTTTAGGTCTGTATACTGTTGCTATGCCTGCTTCGATGTCATAGGTGTAGTCATCTATTTTTTAACGTAATAACATNAATAATCTCATCACCCATAAGGCGGACATAATAAGGATATTTACTCTTTATTTTTTNAAACCAAGCGGTTCAANATATTCGTCAAACACTTGCTTAAACGTAGCGTTTAGTGTTAATGCTTTCTTACCTTTCTTTTAAAAATACAGCATAGCTACATTTTAATCTGTTCTACTAGTTATAATATGATATTTTCTGAATCCATACCAAGAAGTGGTGTCATTTCTGCTAAAGCGTCTTCTCTAAATGTATAGTCACCATTCCATATTTCATAAAGCTATATTTTTATACATATACCATTATTAATTCTATAATAATTCATTTCATATTAATTTTCCATATTTGGTTATAGATACTATACTACATCTTCATTTAATAGCCAAAGATTTTCTAAAAAATTCACAAGTTATTTTGTAGAATTACAATAGATAAGTTAAATAATGAAAAACAGCGTTGTATTCTAGACTAAGCTCTTTACTAAAGAGGTTATCACATCATTATGGAATATACTTGTTTTAGCCAATAAAGCCACATCTGGAGGTGTTTAATTCTAGGATAAGTCATTGACAAATTTTGAAATATCCAAAAACTAACCCTTATGATATAAAGCCAATATCAAAAAGTAGCAAAAAATCCCCCTACAAATATTAACTTGTAGGGAGATTGTATTATATTCGTTAAACAACGCATTTAAGCCATTTTAAGCTTACTTCATAGCCTCTTCAACCGCAACAGCACATGCAACTGTAGCACCAACCATTGGGTTGTTACCCATTCCGATTAGTCCCATCATCTCAACATGCGCAGGAACTGAAGATGATCCAGCAAACTGTGCATCTCCATGCATTCTTCCCATTGAATCAGTCAAACCATATGAAGCAGGACCAGCTGCAACATTATCAGGATGCAATGTACGACCCGTACCACCACCTGAAGCAACTGAGAAGTACTTAACACCATTCTCCATAGCCCATTTCTTATATGTACCTGCAACTAGATGCTGGAAACGAGTTGGGTTAGTTGAGTTACCAGTAATTGAAACATCAACCTTTTCCTTCTTCATGATTGCAACGCCCTCTAGAACATCGTTTGCCCCATAGCAACGAACCTTAGCCTTTTCACCATCTGAATATGGTACCTCTTTAACAACCTTCAACTCACCAGTCGCAAAATCAAATTCAGTTTCAACATATGTAAAGCCGTTAATTCTTGAAATAATCATCGCAGCATCTTTTCCAAGACCATTAAGTATAACTCTTAATGGAGTTTTACGAGCCTTGTTAGCTGTTCTTGCAATACCAATTGCTCCCTCAGCAGCAGCAAATGACTCATGTCCAGCCAAAAAGCAGAAGCAATCTGTTTCCTCTCTCAAAAGCATTGCTCCAAGATTACCATGTCCAAGACCTACCTGTCTTTCCTCTGCAACTGAACCAGGTATACAGAATGCCTGCAAACCAATTCCAATAGCCTCAGCCGCATCAGCCGCATTTGTTATACCTTTTTTCAACGCAATTGCAGTTCCAAGTGTATATGCCCAAACAGCATTCTCAAATGCTATTGGTTGAACACCCTTAACAATTTCATTTACATCTATTCCTTTTGATTTACAGAACTCAGCAGTTTCATCTAAAGTCTTAAAGCCATATTCAGCAAGACATTGCTCAATTTTAGGCATTCTTCTATCTTGACCTTCAAATTTAGCCATATTCTATATACCTCCCCTATTCTTCTCTTGGGTCGATGTGCTTATAGCCTTCATAACGACCATATGTACCAATATTTTTTTCATAAGCTTCTGCAGGTGATACTCCATGACGGATATCCTCAAGCATTTTACCAACCCTTAAGAATTTATAACCGCAAACCTGGTTATTTTCATCTACAGCTAGCTTCAAGATATATCCCTCTGCCATTTCAAGATAGCGAACACCCTTTGCAGATGTTGAGAAGATTGTACCTACCTGTGAACGCAAGCCCTTACCTAAATCCTCAAGACCTGCACCAATTGGCAAGCCGTCCTCTGAGAAAGCTGTTTGTGTTCTTCCATAAACTATCTGCAAGAATAACTCTCTCATAGCTACATTTATAGCATCGCATACAAGGTCAGTATTCAATGCTTCAAGCAAAGTCTTTCCAGGTAAAATTTCTCCAGCCATAGCTGCTGAATGTGTCATTCCTGAACATCCAACTGTTTCAATTAAAGCTTCTTCAATAATACCTTTTTTTACATTTAAGGTAAGCTTGCAAGTACCTTGTTGAGGTGCACACCAGCCTACTCCATGTGTTAATCCAGAAATATCTGTAATCTGATAAGCCTTAACCCATCTTCCCTCCTCAGGAATAGGTGCTGGCCCATGATTTGGTCCTTTGTTGAGAGTACACATTCTCTCGACTTCATGAGAATATTTCATATCCTTACTCCTTTCAAAATAGTACATGCATTCATATACTAAATATATGTTAATTATATATCATATTAAGATTATAATCAAGTTATTTTTTCGTTTTTTTATTCTAATAAATACCAAACAATAATTTTCGACAACTAATACATAAATAAATCAACACTCTAACTTTTTTTATATAATTTTTCTAATAAGTATAAATAAAGCAGGATATATATCCTGCCTTATTTCTATGAAATTTTAATAGTTCATTCCTATTTCTATTGCCTTCATATTTAAATCCAGCATATTTGCTTTTCTTGGTGGTATTGATTTTTCCATTGCCTTTCTGACAGTTTCAAGGCTGAACAAACTTGTTTCCTTAATCATCTTACCAAGCAAAATTATATTTGCCATTCCGTTTAGTTCATTATCAGTAGCAAGCTGTGTAGCAGAAATATAAAAGCAGTCTATATCAGTTCTGTCCGATTTTTCCTCAACCATTGTACTGTCAATAAAGGCCTTTCCACCTGGCTTAACGCTATTGATAAACTTATCATAGGAGGGTAGATTCATAGCAAGCATTAATGATGGATTCAAAACAAGTGGTGAACCTATTGGCTCATCGGATACACATACTGAACAGTTTGCTGTTCCTCCACGCATTTCAGGTCCATATGATGGCAACCATGAAACCTCTTTCTCATCTATTAGACCGCAATACGCAAGAACCTTTCCTGCAAAAAGTATTCCCTGCCCACCAAAGCCTGCAAGTATAATTTCCTCATTCATTATTTTACTACCTCCTCTGCTGTTATATCTTTATATACACCTAGAGGATAGTAAGGTATGCAATCCTCACGAAGTCTTGTTAATGATTCAATAGGAGTAAGTCCCCAGTTTGTCGGACAGGTTGACAAAACTTCAACTATTGAAAATCCACGCTTATTCTTTTGATTTTCAAATGCTTTTCTGATAGCCTTCTTAGCCTCTCTGATATGTGGAACGCTGTCAACAGCTACTCTTTGTGCCAAAGCTACTCCATCAAGTGTTGCCAACATCTCACACACTCTTATAGGATACCCCTGTGTCTCCGTATTTCGTCCATAAGGTGTTGTTTGAGTTACCTGTCCTGGAAGTGTAGTTGGAGCCATTTGTCCACCAGTCATGCCATATGTTGTATTATTAACAAATATGATAACTATATTTTCTCCTCTGGTTGCACTATGAACTGTTTCAGCAGTACCAATTGCAGCAAGGTCACCATCACCCTGATATGTAAAAACATATTTATCAGGCATTGCTCTCTTTGCACCTGTCGCTACAGCCGGTGCTCTTCCATGAGGTGCTTCAATCATATCACAATTGAAATAATTATATGCCATAACAGAACATCCTACCGGACATACACCAATTGTATCGCCCTCTATTCCCATTTCATCTATAACTTCAGCAACTAATCTGTGAATAATACCATGAGTACAACCTGGGCAGTAATGAGTTGACACATCTGCTAAAGCCTTTGGTTTTTCAAATACTACTGCCATTACTTTGCACCCCCTATTTTTATTATCTCATCAAAAATTTCTGTAGGCTTAGGAATAACTCCTCCTGTGCGGCCAAAGAAATGTACAGGCTTTGAACATTCCAATGAAAGCTTTACATCGTCAACCATCTGTCCCATACTCATCTCAACAACAAGAACATCTGATGCAGCCTTTGTTCCCTCAACAATCTGCTTTTCTGGGAATGGCCACAATGTCATAGGTCGGATAAGTCCCGCCTTGATTCCAGCCTCTCTTGCCTTATTAACTGCTGATTTTGCAACTCTTGCTGTAGCACCATAAGCAACTACGACAATATCTGCATCTTCAGTTTTATAAAGCTCAGCCTCACTATGTTTTTTCTTAATATCCTCATATCTTACAAAACGGTCCTGAACTGTTTTCTGCAAGCCATCAGGTTGTAAATACAATGAATTAACTATATTATGCTTACGCTTAAACTGATGGCCATTAGTCGCCCAAGGCTTTTCTACAACATTTGCCTTTATTTCAGGGAATGTAACTGGCTCCATCATCTGACCTAACAGGCCATCTGCTAAAATCATAGCTGGCATTCTGTATTCATCAGCCAAATCAAATGCCTTTGTAAGCATATTAATCATTTCCTGTACTGATGCTGGAGCATATACTAGCAAATGAAAATCTCCATGTCCCAATGCTTTTGTAGCCTGCCAGTAGTCAGCCTGTGATGGTTGAATGCCTCCCAAACCAGGACCACCACGCTGAACATTAATAATTACACATGGCAGGTCACTTCCCGCAATATATGAAATACCCTCTGATTTAAGGCTTATTCCTGGTGATGAGGATGATGTCATTGCTCTTACACCCGTAGCCGCTGCACCTAAAACCATGTTAATTGCAGCTATTTCAGATTCAGCCTGTAAAAATACTCCGCCTGCTTTTTCCATTCGCTTTGCCATATAAGCTGACAGCTCTGTTTGTGGTGTTATAGGGTAACCAAAAAAACATTTACAGCCGGCTCTTATTGCAGCTTCAGCCAATGCCTCATTACCCTTCATAAGATTTCTTTCCAAAATTACAACTCCTTTATGTATATTTTGTAATGGCAAGCACCGCTTGTCCTTTATTTTGTTATTTTTCAACTGTTATCGCACAGTCAGGACACATCATTGCACACATAGCACAACCTATACAAGCTGACATATCGATACATTCAGCAGTAAAATAGCCTTTTTTATTTCTCTTCTCCTTTTGCATTACAACAATGTTTTTAGGGCAAGAAGTAGTACATAAACCACAACCTTTACATTTCTCAAAGTTTACTTCCATTTTTGCCATATTTTATTCCCCCTTTCGGCGTATTAACATATAAACATTCACAAATAATCCTTACTGTCATATCTGTAAATAATCTGAATTTTAATAATAGACTTATACTTCCCACAATGGCTTTACAAATATATCCATTTCCTCAAAACCCTCACCATTATCCATATCAATGTTCTTACTATAAGTGTGGAAAATTATCGGAAGGCTTGCTTTTTCTGCAATTTCCTTTGCAAATGATATAGATGCTTTAATATCGTAAGCAGTGGTTTCATTTCCTAAATTAGAGTTATTTATAATTCCCGTATGCTTCATCCTTGAGGCATTTTCAATCTCATACATAAGTGCCAGTGCCTCATCAGCTGTTCTTGTCAAATATCTAAAGCAATTAATCACATAATACATCTCTAAATCGGATTGATACTCAGACAATGCCTCAGCATAACGGCCTAAAGCTATTGCACCTGCGTCATCCCCGCCAACATCAATTACAATATATCTATCCTCTCTTATAATTCGTTCCAAATCAAAATTTATTGCGGGTATATCCAGATTTGAGTTTGCATACATGGGTTTAATCAGCTCTATATTTCTGCTTTCAAACAAGTCGTCAAAATCTGCCGTTCGGAAATATGGATTGACTATATCCAAATCAACTACAGTAACCTTTTTACCACTTCCCGCCAGCTTTATAGCTAAATTTACTGATACATTGGTTTTGCCAACCCCATAGTGCCCTGTAACAACAGTTATCCTTTTCACACTACCACCACTTTTCTTCTTAAATGACGACCTCGCCATTTTTACACAAATTCACATTGTCCTATAACAAGCTAATATTCTTTGTGTATAAAAATTATATCATAATTAACTAAAATAATCAATAGTTTTTAATGCAATATTAACGAACTAAAATTTATACAAATCTTTTTGTATCTTTTTAATTACAATATATCCCTCTTTTATGCATTTAAACTCACTATATTTATATGATAAATAAATTACATATGGCTCCAAAGTATATGAAAAAATCCTCCCGTTTGTATTGACATATAGCCAACCCATACCCTCATATATTAGCTTAAGACAGGGGGCGGTGCAGATGACAATGGTTGAAAAAAAGTCATCAGGATATAAAATTGAGCTATCGCCACAACAGCAAAAGAAGTTTGAAGAGCAGCTTATTATTGCAATGTATAAACAACTTTATGCGAATGGTCTGTTGTCCGATGTACAGCTTAGTGAGCTATTAAAAATGCATAATATGTAAAAGCTTCGGACATTATAAAGCATATTTTAATTTTAACATAAATCTAAAGGAGTAGCAAAATGAAAAATAAACTTCGTGTAGCCGCTTATTGCCGTGTATCAACTGATAAGAATGACCAGGTCAATTCTCTTGCAAGCCAGATTAAATATTTTACTGACTATATTGATAGTCACAAAGAGTGGACGCTGTGTGAGGTTTATTATGATGAGGGTATCAGTGGTACATCAGTTAAAAAGCGTACTGGCTTCAACCGTATGATTTATGATGCATTAAATGGAAATATTGACCTTATTATTACAAAGGAGGTAAGTCGTTTTGCTAGAAATACCGTTGATACACTCTCTTACACACGAAAGCTTAAGGAAAAGGGTGTTGGAGTCTTCTTTATGAACGATAATATCGATACCCGTGATTCAGATGGCGAACTCAGGCTTTCCATAATGGCAAGTATTGCTCAAGAGGAAAGCCGTAAGACCTCTGAACGAGTTAAATGGGGGCAAAAAAGGAGAATGGAACAGGGTGTTGTTTTCGGTAGGGATTTACTTGGATATTTTGTGCGTGATGGTAAACTTATTATTAATCCAGATGAGGTTGAAACAGTAAAACTGATATTTCACAAATTTCTCATTGAGGGAAAAGGCACACATGTTATTGCAAGAGAATTAGAGGAAATCGGAATCCGCCCTAAACGCGTCAAGCATTGGTCAAATACAGCTATACTTCGTGTTCTTAAAAATGAAAAATATGTCGGAGACCTTTGTCAAAAAAAAACCTATACGCCAGATTATCTGAGCCATACCAAAAAACTTAATCGTGGCGAAGAGGAAATGATTTATTTAAAAGACCACCATGAGGCTATAATTGACCGTGATACTTGGAATAAAACTCAATTTGAGCTTGCTCGGCGTTCTTCATCTAAAAAACAGAAATCAAAACATTCAAACAGATACTGGTGTAGCGGAAAATTAATATGCGGAGAATGTGGACACCGATTCGTAAGTCGTAGAAAAAAATTAAAAAATGGCGAAATTTATAAGGCATGGCGTTGCTATGCAAGCACTAAATACGGACAAGCCAAAACGAACAATTCCGGTGAAAATATCGGCTGTAATAATTCATCTATAAACGAAAAAATTTTGATTTCAGCAGTTGCCTATTCCCTAAAATTCTTAAAAATCAATAGTAAAAGCATAAAGGAAAATATGTTGAGGGAAATAAGACTTGTACTAAACTTAAAAGCTAAAAAAAACATCAATACCGCTTCCTTATATGAACAAATCGAAATCCTTAACAAAAAAAAGCGAAAAGCTATCGACCTTATGCTTGACATGATAATAACTAAGAGCGACCTTAAAGAACAAACAGATTACTATAATGAAGAAATAGAAGAATTAAGAAAAAAAATTGACCTTGCCGAAAAAAGAAATATTGCTCAGAGTCAGCAAATTCATGACATTAAAACATATATCTCCGAAATAGATCGAATGCTAAATTATAATATTGAGGATACCAATGTGTATAACTCAGCACTTAACAAAATTGTTATCCTGAAAGATAATCAACTCATCATATATCTGAACGCTGTTCCATTCGGTATAAAACTGCACTATTCTGCTAAAGGAAAAGGTAAATCATATCACTTTAAATTTAAATATTTGGGCAAAACAATTGAAGGTAAATAAATCTACATATCGATACAGATATAGGTACTGAAGAATTAGCACACATGGAAATGATTTCTGCAATCGTTTATCAGCTCACAAGGAATCTTACCATAGACCAAATCAAAGAAAGTGGTTTTGATACGTATTTTGTAGACCATACTACTGGTATTTATCCTATCGCAGCTTCAGGTACTCCTTTTACAGCAACATACTTCCAATCTAAAGGAGATGTTATCACAGACTTAATTGAGGATATGGCAGCAGAACAAAAGGCTAGAACAACATATGATAATATTTTAAGATTAAGTGATGACCCTGATGTCAGTGACCCTATTAAATTCCTGAGAGCAAGAGAAATAGCTCATTTTCAGAGGTTTGGTGAAGGCTTGAGAATTACGCAGGATAATTTAAATGCTAAAAACTTCTATGCATGTAATCCAGCATTTGATAAAAAATGTGGACGAAGTCTATAATTGCACCCAGAAAAGAGAGAATGTTTTAAAACATTCTCTCTTCATTTTAATTTTTAAATAATTCGTTGCTTTAACTATAAATAAACTCAATAAGAACTTTCTATCAATAATACAATAATAAAAAATTAGTTTAAATATATAAAAGACTGTCAGATTTATTGATATGCCATATTATGCAGTCATATCACTTCTAACAGTCTTTTTTAAATAAAATTATTTTCCTTCTTCTCCTCCCGGGCCATCACGACGGTCAGGGTGAACTGGTTTTTCACCTGCACTTGTCCATTGATTGTTTCCCGCTGTCTTTTTTGCTTTTTCTGCATCAATCTTTTTATTATCCATAATGTATACTCCTTTCATTCTAATATTTTAAGCAGTAACGTAACCGTCAAACGTGACACACCTACCCATCGTTGCTAATCCATGATATACTATTGAAAAATAGGAAGGTGGTTTTTCAAATGAGTGAGGCTGAAAAGTGGTCGGAAAGGGTGCAGGAATTTAAGGAAAGCGGAAAAAGCCAGCGGGTATGGTGTGCTGAAAAAGGTATCAAACGCAGTTCTCTTAGATATTGGCTTGAGCGGCTTGATGAGCTTTCAGATGGAGAAGAAGTAATTTTTGCAGAAATTGATGTGACAGGTGGTACAGATATATGATATTGAGACCACCGGAAAAGATATATATTTCATCAGCGAATGTTGATATGAGAAAAAGCATAGACGGGCTGAGTTCCATCGTCGGGCAAAAATTTCAGCTGGATATGTTCTCAGATGCGATGTTTGTTTTCCATAACCGTCACTGCGACAAAATAAAGATTTTGTACTGGGATGGTAACGGATTTTGCTTGCTTTACAAACGTATGGAGAAAGAAAAATTTCGGTTTCCTAAACATATTTCAGATGAAGTTTACAGCATAAAAAAAGAAGAATTATCCTGGCTTATGCACGGCTTAAGAGTTGAAGAAATCAAAAGGTATGAAGCGATGAAACAAAAATTTTCCACCGTGTAAGTCGCTAAAAATGTTGAATGTATTTCTATGAGAAAAGCTTGTATTTACGGGCTTTTTTCTTGCTTTTTAGGTGAATTTATGGTATAATTATATAAAGAAAAATGAAAGAAAAGAGGGCGATTTTTGTGGAAAACAAACTATCAAACGAAGAACTTCTGGCACAGATTTCAGCTCTCAAAAGACAAGCAAATTACCTTTCAACTCAGAACGAAAATTTATCTCAAAATAATAAGGATTTAAAACAAAAAATTGATAAACTTGAAAAAATAAATCAGCATTATCTCGAGCAGTTAAGGCTCAGCAAAAAGAAAATATTCGGTGCATCATCAGAACAAATGGCTGAGGGTTATGAGCAGCTAAAGTTGTTCAATGAAGCTGAATCTGAGCGTACTCCACTGCTTCCTGAACCGAAAATTGAGGAAGTTATTGTGCCTTCTCATAAAAGAAAAAAGAAACGCAGCTTTGATGAAAAATACGGTGATTTACCTGCTGAAGAAGTTGTTTATGATATTTCAGATAAAGAAAAAATTTGCGAAAAATGCGGTTCTGAAATGACTTTTATGAAGTATGAAATCCGTCGTGAACTAAAAATTATCCCTGCAAAAATTACTGTTGTCGAGCATAAAAAAGCCGTTTATGTCTGCAAAGAATGTGACAAAAATGGAATTGAAGCAAGTTTTAAAACAGCAGAAGCAACGCCTGCATTAATTGAAAAAAGTCTTGTTTCACCAAGTCTGATGGCGCATATCATGTACCAAAAGTTCTGTAATGCGATGCCATTGTATCGTCAGGAACAGGATTTGAAACGCATGGGTATACAATTTTCCCGTCAGACTATGGCTAACTGGGTGATTTCGGGAGCAAAGCTTTTGCAGCCATTGTATGAAAAAATGCATGAAATTCTTCTTGCAGAAAACATTTTGCACGCTGATGAAACGCCTTTGGAAGTCCTTTGTGAGCCAAATCGTCCTGCTGTCATGAAGTCATATATGTGGCTTTACAGGACGGGAAAGCACGCAGATAAGCCGATTGTGCTGTATGATTACAAAGAAGGACGTTCCGGTGATTATGCAAAGAAATTCCTGACTGGCTTTTCGGGCTATCTGCACTGCGATGGTTATTCAGGCTACAACAAGCTTGAAAATACAAAACGTGTTGGCTGCTGGGCTCACGTTCGCAGAAAATTCCTTGAAGCACTTGAGGCACAGTCTGATAAAACAGACTTTTCAACTATTGCCGGACAGGGATTTCTGTACATTGAAAAGCTGTTCAGTCTTGAGCATATTGATTCAAAAAAACCTTTGGAATGCTCGAAGCTAAGCCTTGCAGACATTTCAGAAATCCGAGAAAAGCAAAGTAAAAAGCTGATTTCGGAGTTTTTCTCGTGGGCAGAATCCGAATATGAAAAAAACTTGCCTCAAAGTCTTGTTGGCAAGGCCCTTAGTTATGCCATAAATCAGAAGTCCACCCTGATTGCTTTTCTTAAAAATTCAAAGCTTGAACTTACGAACAATCGTGCAGAACGATCAATAAAACCATTCGTAATCGGCAGGAAAAACTGGCTTTTCTGCAACACGCCCGGCGGAGCAAATTCCTCTGCAATTGTGTATTCCATAATTGAAACTGCAAAAGAAAACAATCTTAAACCATATGATTACTTGGTCTGGCTTTTTGAGAAAATTAGATCTGGCGACGACGTTGAAACGCTGCTGCCATGGAGTGATGATTTACCTAAAAGCCTTAAACTAAAAACTGAATAAGCAAATTTCACCGTCCAATTCAATTGGGCGGTGTTTTTAATTAGTGTCAAGGTGGGGAGGATTTGACGGTTACGCAGTAACAGATATATTATTCAAAAAGTCCTTGAAATAATTAAAAAAAGTAGCCTTAATATATAAATTTCCTAGACTACTTTGTATTTAAACTTTCCACTTTTTATATTTACATATATTTTGCAAAATCAATCCTTTGCCCTAATAAAGAAGCACTTTCCTTCAAACACTCTAAATTAGCTAATTTGCCTAGAAAAAAAACAAAACTATCGCTTCCAATATCAAAGCACATAACGCCTATTCCTTGTGAATTCCATTTTTCATCAAGCACCTGACACCATTTTACTATATCATCATCTTCATTCAGCCATTCAGAATCAATTGTAAGATTGTTTTCTTTAAACCCTTTCAGATTATTCAGAAAATACATAAAATCCTCTTTTTCATCCTTCCAATCTCTTTCACATACATAATTATGTATAATCAATATATCAACAAGTCCTATCCATTTATTAAAAATAGAATCGCTAAATTCATCTATACCACGATTTTCATATCGCTCTTTATGTGCATTAAAATAGTTTTGTGGATTAAAAATACAATCTGATGCCTCCTGTATAACTTTTTCATCACCATCACAAACAATTCGTGCAATCTCTATATATGCTTGAAGATTATCTTTTTTATCACAAGAATTATCACCCAAATCCTTTAGTTTTAAATCTTTATTTTTCTTTTTCAGAATCTTATCAAATAGCCCCATTGTCATTCCTCACTCTTAATTAAGTAAACTAATTCCTCTCGCGCCTGGTACATTAGACATGTAACAAAACGTTGCTGTAAAGAATAATAATTATTTTTTATACAAAATAAACTCAGCATTATCAGTACAGGTTGACGCATTTATCATCTCTTTATAATCTAAAGATATATTTTTCGATAACTCATCAAAAAGAAAGGCATCATACATAGGATGATCGGATTTAATAATGTAAATCTCACTATTTATAAATACCGCTACTGCAACATCACTTTCAAAAGGACCTGTATCTGTTGTAATCATAGAAACCTTTAATACTTCAGATAAAGCATATTTTATTATCCTACCGTCTAAAGTAATCATTATCCCCTCTTTATCAAAGGTTATAGTATCTGTATTTTTAAAAAAATCATTAGTCTTCCCACATTAAATTAAATTAAATTATTATTCTATAATATCAATTTAATTACTTGTTGTCAATAATTTTTTACAATTATATTAAGTACAAATCGCTATAAATGTAACCGTCAAACCCTCCCCACCTTGACACTAATTAAAAACACCGCCCAATTGAATTGGACGGTGAAATTTGCTTATTCAGTTTTTAGTTTAAGGCTTTTAGGTAAATCATCAC